>JAEEGL011949105.1_pt1 | contig 24133 bp, 24 predicted proteins | sample 9134231 | NCBI WGS metagenome assembly JAEEGL01 (sample SAMN16246548, study PRJNA631951) | gut metagenome | biome: gut microbiome; feature: rumen; material: fiber-attached | host: Bos | place: Iran: Karaj | collected 2018-10
AGAAAACCGATGACCGTGAGCAGGATCTGCAGGATGCCGGCATTTACGTTGATGAAGTCCCAGATATCCTTGAAGATGCTGTTGAGCATGTTTTTCCGACCTTTCAGAGAGGATGGATCCGGTATGAGTTACGGAAAAAGTCCCGTGCTGCAGAACAGGACGTCTTTGCACCGGGCGACGATTTCCCGGATGTCGCGGAAGATCTGACCAGTATAGCGGACATCCGCCGCCGGGACTCCCACCGCGGCAAGGCCGAGGGCTTGAGCGAGATACAGCGCCCGGGACAGATGATACCGCTGTGTCACGATGATGATCTTCCGGTAGCCGAATTCATCCCGCGCGCGAAGGATGCTCTGAGACGTGGACAGGCCCAGCGTGTCCCCGACGATCCGTTCGGGATCGATGCCGGCGGCTTCCGCGGCCCTGCGCATGGGAGTGACCTCGTCGTACGCCAGGGAACGGCCATCCCCGGTCATCAGCAGGCAGTCGGCGCACCCGGTCTGAAAGACGCGGATGCCCGTCTCCAGACGGTCCGCCAGCATCGGGGAGGGGGATCCGGAGGGGGTCACTCCGCAGCCGAGCACCAGCACGCAGTCCGCCTTTGAGAGAGACTCCAGGGCGTCGGATTCGATGATCCGGCCCCGCGAGGCTTCGGCGGCTATGCGGTTCAGAACGGCGGCGGCCGAGGCAGCGGCCAGGATCAGTATCAGCAGCAGACAGAGGAGGCATCTGCCGAGGCGGAATCCTTTCTTCATGAAAAACGCCCCTTTCTTTCCGGATGCAGGCATTATATCACCCAGGCACGGGGCATTCAAGGCGGAAACCGGGGGCAGAAGGCGCGGATAACAACGGAATGTTGTTAAAATTGTTCAAAAATATTATAAGAAACGATAAAGTTTTGTTGACATTTACCAGTTGCGGTTTTAAAATATGGGTGTATATTAGATGGGTGCCTTGACAGCATCCTGTTGTCATGGCTTTTGTTTTTTCTCACATGCGCGCGCGTTCTTTTGAGTATAAGCAACTCCTGCGCTCCAAGAGGAAACGGGGCAGGCCGGACTGCGGAGGCATGCGGGAAACGGTATGTTTTTCGAAAGCTCCAAGATCATCAATGCTGGTTCAATCTTTCCTGCATACAGTAGGATCGTAATACAGATATTTTTGATAGGAGGAATTTATCATGTTACTGAAAGACAAGATCGCTGTTGTCACCGGAGCGGGAAACGGCATCGGAAAGTCCATCGCGGACCTGTTCCTTGAGAACGGCGCGAAAGTGGTGGGCCTGGATATCGTGGACTGCGCGTCCGACAACCCGGATCTGACCATGCTGAAGGTGAACGTGTCTGATTTCAACGACTGTCAGCGCGTCGTGGAGGAGATCTTCAAGCTCTACGATCACGTGGACGTGCTCGTGAACTGTGCGGGCATCACGAGAGACGCCATGACAAAGAAGATGACGGAAGAGCAGTTTGATCAGGTCATCTCCGTCAACCTGAAGGGCGTATGGAACCTGACCAAGATGATCGGTCCCGCCATGCAGGAGAGAGGTTACGGCTCCATCATCAGCATCTCCTCCGTCGTGGGCATCTACGGCAACATCGGCCAGTCCAACTATGCGGCCACCAAGGCCGGCGTGATCGGCATGACCAAGAGCTGGGCCAAGGAATTCGCCCGCAAGGGAGAGAACGTCCGCGTGAACGCGGTAGCGCCCGGCTACACCATGACCAACATGATGAAGACGGTTCCCGAGGATCTGCTGAACAAGTTCAAGGGCCTGACCATGCTGGGCCGTCTGGCGGAGCCCATCGAGATCGCCAATGCCGTTCTGTTCCTGGCATCCGACATGAGCAGCTACATTACAGGAGAAGTACTGAACGTCAACGGCGGCATGAGGCTGTAAGCAGCAAAAGCAATTCCCCTGCCGGCGGCAGGAAGAATAGAAGAAAAGACGTAACTGGAGGAAATGAAAATGAGCAGCAATCCCTTTATGGACTATCAGCAGAAGATGTTCAGCATGTGGAAGGACAGCGTGGCGAAGATCCCCGGCGCCGAGGCCTACAAGGAAGCCGTCGAGAAGATGATGCCGGGCATGGAGCAGTACTGGAAATCCGCTGAAGAAGCCGTCAAGGATCCCATGGAATACTGGAAGAGCATGACGGCCATGCTTCCGGGACTGGACACCTACTGGAAGAATTTCACCGGAATGATGCCCGACGTGACCAGATTCGAGAACATGTGGCCCTACAAGATCCCCGGAATGGACACCTACGCAAAGGTGTTCGACATGTGGCGCGGCATGGCGAATCCGACCGCATTCGCCCAGGATTTCCAGGAGAAATACCTGGACCTGATGCAGGACCTGTTCAAGGGTATCCTGCCGGAAGGCGCCGCTGCCTTCATGCAGAAGCCCATGGAGCTCATGGACACCTGCGTGAATTTCTACAAGCAGACCATGTCCCCCTGGATGACCATCGATCAGGGAATCCTGGACCGCATCGCGAAGGGCGACATGAGCGCCTACACGGAATTCTTCCGTGAGGTCAACGCGAAATACGAGGAGACGTTCGACAAGTATTTCAATATGATGGGCATGGGCCTCAACCGCGAGTCCAACGAGGACGCCATGAAGGCCGTCAGCGCCTTCTACAAGGCCATGTTCGCGACGGGCGAGCTGATGAGCCTGATCATGAAGACCGGCACCGACAGCATGAACCTGCTCGTCGAGAAATACCGCGCCGCCGTCACCGAGGGCAAGGTCATGACCACCTTCCGCGATTTCTATGATCTGTGGTACAACGTGACCGAGGGCGAACTGGTCAAGCTGCTGGATACCGATGAGTTTGCCAGGACCTTCGATATGTTCTCCGACAAGTATTTCCAGTACATGTCCGCGATGAACAAGGAGTACGAGCGGATGCTGTCCGCGCTTCCCATCCCCACCAACACAGATATGAAGAGCCTGTACAAGACGGTGTACGATCTGCGGAAGGACGTCCGCGATCTGAAGAAGGAACTGGAAGCGCTGAAAGAAAAGAAGGAAGGCTGATAGGCAATGAGCGAGAATATTTTTGAGCAGACCATGCGGCAGTTCGGTGAGTTCCAGCAGAACCTGGTGAACAGCGCCACCGCCGCCGTACAGCAGTTCGATCCCCAGAAGTTCGTGGATCAGATGGTCACCATGCAGGACAACGTGATGAAGGGCATCGACATCCTGGCCAATATGAAGCCGGAAGACGCCGCTTCCGATCAGACCGAAAAGGAAGTCGTTCTCACCATAGGCAAGATGCAGCTGTTCCACTACAAGCCCGTGGTGTCCGCACGCAAGCTGGTCAAGGTGCCCCTGCTGATCACCTACGCGCTGGTGAACCGCCAGTACATGATGGACCTGCAGCCGGACCGCAGTGTCATCAAGGCCTATCTGGAAGCCGGACTGGACGTGTACGTCATCGACTGGGGCTATCCCACGGCCGAAGACATGTACATGACCATGGACGACTACATCAACTGGTACATGGACGACTGCGTGGACTATATCCGCAAGGTATCCAAGAAGGACAAGATCAACATCCTCGGCGTCTGCCAGGGCGGTACCTTCTCCACCATCTACTCCGCGCTGCATCCTGAGAAGGTGAAGAATCTGGTCACCATGGTGGTGCCCATCGACTTCTCCACCAACGACGGCCTGCTGTTCCGCTGGAGCAAGTACATGAACATCGACTCCCTGATCGACGCCTATGACGGCGTGGTGCCCGGAGACGTGATGAATGTGGCATACCTGATCCTGAAGCCCCTGGAGCTGACCATGAACAAGTACGTCGACATGACGGACAAGATGGCCGACCCCGAATTCCTGCAGAACTTCATCCGCATGGAGAAGTGGGTGTTCGACAGCCCGGCGCAGGTCGGCGCCACCCTGTCCCAGTTCGTGAAGGACCTGTATCAGGACAACAAGCTGGTCAAGGGCGAGCTGGAGATCGGCGGCAAGAAGGTCGATCTGAAGAACGTCACCATGCCCGTGCTGTGCGCCTGCGCCGAGAGAGACCATCTGGTTCCTCTGTCTGCGAGCAAGCCGCTGATGGACGTGATCGGCAGTGAAGACAAGCAGTTCGTCTCCTTCGCGACCGGCCACATCGGCATGTACGTTTCCTCCAAGTCCCAGAAGATGATCGTTCCCCAGATCGTCGAGTGGATCAAGGCCAGATCCTGACGGACGGCTACCAGGCTCTGTACCGCGCCCGGCGCGGTACAGAGCCTTTTCTCTGCCGCGGATGGAGGTGACGCCATGGAATATACAAGGAAATATCTGGATACGGGCAGGCTCCGGGTGGCTTATCACGCGGCCGGCACGCCGGGGACGAAGAAACTGCTGCTTCTCCATGGCAATCTGAGTTCCTCCGTCTTTTTCCTTCCCCTGTTTCCCCTGCTGGAGAAAGAGTACGAAATTGCCGCGCCGGATCTCCGCGGGTTCGGTGATACGGAGGCACTGCCGATCGACGCCACACGGGGATACCGGGACTGGAGCGACGACGCCGCTGCTTTCGTGAAAGCGCTCGGCTGGAGATCCTTCTCCGTGCTCGGCTGGTCCATGGGGGGGAATGTGGCCATGCAGATGGCCGCGGATCACGGAGGCCCCATCCGGAAGCTGGCGCTGTTGGCGCCGGGATCCCCCTATGGATTCGGGGGGACCCGCGGAGCGGAGGGAACGCTTCTGCAGCCGCCCGGACTGGGTTCCGGCGGCGGCTGTGCCAATCCGACCCTGGTCGCCATGGCGGCGGCCGGAAGCCGGCTGTTTCTGAGGGACGTACTGAGAAAGTACTATTTCAGGGCCCCGTTCCGTCTGAGCTGGAGCTGGGAAAACCGTTTCATCGAGGAGATCGCGAAAACCAGGGTGGGAGTGGACGCCTACCCCGGAGATTATGCATATGCGGAGAAGTGGCCGCACGTCCTGCCCGGCACCCGGGGGGTCCTGAATGCGATGTCGCCGGTATACGGAGACCAAAGGGCATTTCTCGCACTCGAACGGAAGCCGCCTGTACTCTGGATCCGCGGAGAGGACGATATCATCGTGAGCGACCGGTCGCTGATGGAGTTCGGATACCTCGGACAGACGGGCATGGTGGGAGGATGGCCGGGAGAAGAGGAATACCCGCCGCAGCCCATGGTCACGCAGACCGCCGGATTTTTCGACCGGTATGCGGAAGCCGGAGGCAGTGTGGAACGGAAAGTGATGCCCGGCGGACACATGTGCGCGCTGGAGCATCCGGAAACTTTTGTGACTATTCTGAAGGAATTCCTCTGAAAAGCAGAGCGGAGAGACGCCGGTTCCGGCGCCTCTCCGCTCTTTACATGCTCAACAACATATATTATAATGCCATCCGGTACTCACAATATATTGTCCCTGGAGGAAACGACTATGATTCAGAAACCGATTTTCACCGGCGCGGCCACCGCCCTTATCACACCCACGACCCCGGACGGCGTGGATTATGAGGCGATGGGGAAGCTGATCGACTGGCAGATCGAGAAGGGGATCGACGCCCTGGTGATTGCCGGAAGCACCGGCGAGGGAAAGACCCTGACCATCGCCGAACACCGGGAGGTGCTGAGATACAGTGCCGAACGCATCGCCGGACGAGTGCCCATGATCGCCGGGACCGGATCCAACGAGACCAGCGTATCCATCAGCATGAGCAAATACGCCTGCGAAGTCGGGGCTGACGGCCTGCTGGTGGTGACTCCGTATTACATCAAGGCAACGCAGAACGGGCTCGTGAAAATGTATTCCATGATCGCGGACGCCGTCACGAAACCCGTGATCATCTATAACGTGCCCAGCCGCACCGGAGTGAACGTGGAGCCGGAGACGTACGCGCGTCTGGCAGACCACGGGAATATCGCAGGTATCAAGGAAGCCAACGGGGACATCTCGAAGATCGCCACGACTGCGGCGCTGGTCGCGGGGAAACTAGATATCTACTCCGGCAACGATGACCAGATCCTGCCGATCCTGTCCATGGGAGGCAAGGGTGTGATCAGCGTACTGAGCAACCTCCTGCCGACGGAGACCTCCCGGATGTGCCATCTGTATTTCGAGGGAGATACGGCCGGTGCCACCGCGCTGCAGCTGAAGTACATCCCCCTGATCCGTGCGCTGTTCAGCGAAGTGAACCCGATCCCGTGCAAGGCGGCCATGGCAGCCATGGGCTGGTGCGAGAATTTCCTGCGCCTGCCGCTGACGCCCATGGAGGACGCCCACAAGGAAAAGCTGTTTGAACTGATGCGGGCGGAAGGATTGATCTGACCGGTCTCCCGTTACTGAACAGACCCGGCCCCGGCACGCGGCAGCGCGCCGGGGCTTTTTGCGGAGAAGGACTTGAAATCCGCACCGAATGTGATATGATGCGCGGGCGAGGTGATAAACATGAACAAGTTCATACCGTATGAAAAGCTCTCAAAGAAAAAGAAACGGGAGCTGGACGCGGCAAAGCGCACCACATGGGGAGCGCTGAATCCGGTGACCCGGAGGACTCCGAATCCCCGGGCATATGACAGACAGAAGGCACGCAGATGGAAGTATCGGGACCATCCGGACGTGCCTTCTGCTTTTTTTCTCTGCCGCGGCGGCTGTATCACCGGCAGACGGCATTTGTGCGGAAGAAACAGCACCGTGCAACAGATACTTGCTTGACGATGTGGTTTTAAGCCCATATGATGAAGCCGAGGTGAGGGACAATGACGCTGGGCGATAATCTCCGGGCGCTACGGCAGAGATGCAAAATGACTCAGCAGGAGGCAGCGGACAGGCTGGGGGTGACCCGGCAGGCGCTGTCCGGATATGAATCGAACCGCACCCGCCCGGATATCGACAGGCTGCAGGCGCTGGCCGCCCTGTACGGAACGGATCTGGAAGGCGTTGTTTACGGCACGGCGCCCGCACTGAAGGCACGAAAGGCCGTCAGGATCACTGCCGCGGGCTTTCTCATTATACTGACGTTAATCCATATCGCAGGTGCGGCATGCCTTTGCGCTGCCAACCGCTTTTTTCCGCTTCCCGGGGATGGAGGAACCGTATCCGCGGAAACGCTGAAGCAACATATCTCTTTGATATCTGTCTGGGAAAAGACGGATGCTGTCGGCGCAGTCCTTGCAGCTGCAGGGGGGTTGCTTTTGCTGATTGCGCTTCTTTCTTTGCGGTGCAGGTTTTCCCTGAAGCAGGAACTGATCGGATTTGCCGTGCTGGCGGCAGGGCTCCTCCTTCCTGGCCTCTGTTTCGGATTGGCGGATCCCGTATTTCATGTGATCGATTATCTGATCATGCCCGGACGAGATGTGATCCGTTTCCTGGCCTTCCTGCTGATTCTGATCGCCGCAAAGGCGCTGATGCGCCGCAGGGAAGAGAAGCATCTCTGAGCGGCGGAAAACAAGGCATGGCATCACGGATATTGAAAAAACCTCGTCGGCAGACGAGGTTTTTTCTGTGAACGGGCGAGGGAAGGCCGAAAGCTGCCGCTTACGGCTGTGAGGCGCAGCGCGCCTCCGTTTCTTCGATGAATCTGACCACAGTCCTGTAACAGTTTTCGAGGCCGGTTTCATTCAGATTGTCGCAGGAGTCTCTGCGGGTATGATAGTAGTCTTCCAGTTTGTGGCTGAGTCCGGTTATTCCGATGGAACGGAAACCGCCCTGCGTAAACGCCGCGCTGTCTGTCGATCCGCCCATGAGGGGGACGCGTCCCTTCCTGCAGGGAACGTTCACTTCTTTCGCGGCATGGAGGAACATGGAGGCCAGGGCCCGGTCAGACGGAACGGTGCTGTTGAGGTCTCTCATGTTTACCATGAGTTTGTCAGGGTCATGTATGGTATCAAAGCACAGGACGCAGGTGGGAACATCCTGGTAATCACTTCCGTGCGCCATGCACCATGCTTTTGCCCCGCGCAGACCGGCTTCCTCAGAGCCCGTAAGGATCACGCCAATCTCCGTGTTTTCCAGTGTGACGTCGAGGCGTTCCATTTCCCGAAGGACCGTTATACCCATATAACAGCCGGACAGATTATCGTTGGCTCCATCCACGACACGCCTTGGATTGTAAGTGCAGCCGACCAGCAGAAAGAAGGGAATAAATAATAGCCCCCAGTATCCGACATCCCGCACCCATGCGCCGGCGTGGCACAGGGAACAGATCCCCAGCGTGATAAAGAGCAGCACGCCGATCACGGCCGCCACGCCCGGTATTTCAAACACGATGCCGCCGAAACGGAAATTGAGCGGGAATTCCCAGGCGGCGTCGATGTGCCCGTTCAGGAGGATCCGCTGCCTGATCTCGCCGGAACAGGGCCGGACAGCGGTTATGTTTATGCTCTCTTTTTCCGGGAAGAGAGGATCGATGACCTGCCGGTAAAGGACGAACTGAAAAATAAAGAGGAGCAGAGCGGCCATGCCGAACACGATGCTGAGCCAGGGACGGACAAAGAACGAGAACGCACACAGGCAGTCGAAAGCCGCGGAAAAGTAGAAATAACCGTAAAATGCTGCGGGATGTTCCGTAAAGGTTTCGATCGTGACGCGGGTGCAGCCGCAGTCTTTCCGAAGGACGTCCGCCATATATTCTCCGGCTTCGCGTTCTCCCGTGCTGCCGGGGGCCCGCGTCTTCATATTGCGGCAGATATGTGTGATCTCTTTTATCATATAGGAAACAGCGCTTCTGCTGTCCTTATAAAGACTTGCCATTCTGTCCATAGCAGCTCTCCGGCATTAGGATGGTTTATTTGGATTATACCATAATGCCCGACGTATCTTACAGGGAATATTATATAATGATCCGCCGCAGCCCCGGCAGGCTGCGGCGGGTTTACGGCGGAGGAAAAACTGTGATTCACACCTGACCGGATCAGTCGTCGAAATCCTCGGCGTAGTAGGCCTTTGTGATCTCCGCGACGGAGTCTGCGGCACCGGAAAGGATCACGCGGCAGTGTCCGCTGTCCCATCCGTAATTGAAGGTGATGTCCGAGGCATCGCTCATCCGGTCGCAGAAGAACGCCGAGATCCGGCTCCCTTTTTTTCTGGTGGCGGGGAGGTCCAGGATCACGCAGGTGCGCGCCTCATTTTTCCGTCTGTCGGCCAGGAAGTCGAATACCACGCCGCTTCGCTTGATCCGCAGACCTTCCTTTACGAAAGGCTCACTGAAGAAACGGTCGACCTCTTCGTCGGAGAACTGCCACATGCCGTTTGCCTTTTCACCGTTCAGAAGGCCCTGATTCAGATAGTTGCGCAGCGTCCTTGTGGTAAAACCGGTCATCAGCGCCAGATCATTCAGATTGTACTTTCTTTCCATGATTTCTTTGCTCCTTTATCTGTTGATGGATTGGCTTTCTGGTTCAAGGATAGCAAACACGGACCGGTGAATCAATTTGAAATACGGGGAGTTTTTCATAGCGGAACGATGCCCGGAGCACAGGGGTCGGGAGCCGGAAGAAAAAACCGGATCGCTGTTCTGGAAAGGACAGCGATCCGGCTATGGTGGAGCTGGGGGGAGTCGGACCCCCGTCCGAAAGCACATCAGAAAGAACTTCTCCGGGCGCAGACTGTTATTTCGGCAGAGCCGGTTCCCGTCCCCGGACGCAAGCAGTCACGCGTTCCGGCTGGGTAGCTTCATGATGCATGGCACGGGCAAAGCTTACCGTACTCACGTTCACCACTGAGTGACGCCCCGGCCTCCGGCCGTGGTACTCCGGAGCGGGACGGGTCAAGCCTTAAGCGGCGACCAGATCGTAAGAATCGTTGTTCTTTAATTTATAAAAGACGCCCTGTTTAAGGAGGTCGGACACCTCCGCCCGCTATTCCAGCCTCCGCACCCCCGTCGAAACCGGTACAGCCCCGTGACGGTGTTGTGAGGCCGTTCCGGCGGCATGCCGCCGGAACGGATACATGTTACGATCTTCTCTGTTCTGTGAAGTGGCCCTTATGCCTTTTTCGGCTCGGGATAGGTCTCTCCGAAGGTATCCACCTTCACCTTCTTCATCTTCTGCTGCATGATGGGCATGTCGTTGGGATAACGCTTCTGATTGGCGATGGCATCAACGACCTCCATGCCGGAGGTCACGCAGCCGAAAGCGGCGTAGTCCCCGTCCAGAAAGTCCCCGTCCTCATGCATGATGAAGAACTGGCTGCCGGCGGAATCGGGGTGCTGGGACCGCGCCATGGAGATCACGCCCCGCTTGTGGCTCAGATCGTTCTTGAAGCCGTTGGAGGAGAACTCCCCGGGGATGCTGTAACCGGGACCGCCGAAACCGCGCCCCTCAGGGTCGCCGCCCTGGATCATGAAGCCGGGGATGACCCGGTGGAAGATCAGGCCGTTGTAAAAGCCCTTACTGACCAGGGAGATGAAATTGTTCACGGTGTTGGGCGCCACGTCGGGATAGAGTTCCACGGTGATGACACCGCCGTTTTCCATCGTGATGGTGACTTCAGGATTTTTCATATGCCGGAATTCCTCTCTTTCATAGCCTTGTTCATTTCTCGGCCGGCGTCCCGCCGGGCTTCGCTCTCGCGCTTGTCGTAGAGTTTTTTGCCCTTGGCCAGGCCAAGCTCCACTTTCACGCGGCGGGCGTCGTTGAAATACAGCGACAGGGGAATCAGCGCCAGTCCCTCCTGCTTGATGCGGCCGTAGAGCCGCATGATCTCACGCTTGTGCATCAGCAGGCGCTTGGGGCGCAGGGGTTCCCGGTTGAAGATATTGCCCTTCTCGTAGGGACTGATGTGGATGCCGTGGGCGAACAGTTCGCCGTCCTTGACGGTGCAGAAGCTGTCCTTCAGGTTCACGTGTCCCATCCGGATGGATTTGACTTCCGTGCCGAACAGCTCAATTCCCGCTTCGTAACGCTCCAGTATGAAATAGTCGTGCAGAGCCTTCCGGTTGGCGGCGGCCTGCTGGCCGTGGGAATACGGTTTGCCCACTGGCGGCACCCCCTTCCTTTCCGTGTCGGGATTTGATTATACCATGTCTGTCAAGCGCCGGCCGGCGGATACCGGAACGCGCCTCCGCACCGGCGGCGGGAATTGACGAAAGATACCGCCGGTGTTATAATACGCTATTATCTGTATCATGGGAGTAATGTGCGTATGTGGCGTGCCGATGCTTGGCAGGACTATGAATTGCTGGACTGTTCCGACGGGGAAAAGCTGGAACGTTGGGGCACCCGTATCCTGGTCCGGCCGGATCCGCAGGCGATCTGGGAGACGCCCCGGCGTCATCCGGGCTGGCGAAACCCTGACGCCCGCTACATCCGTTCCCGGGAGGGAGGCGGCCAGTGGGAGAAGAACCGGCTGCCGGAGAGCTGGAAGATCCGCTACGGAGAGCTGACCTTTCAGGTCAAACCCATGAACTTCAAGCATACCGGGTTGTTTCCGGAGCAGGCAGTGAACTGGGATTGGGCCATGAAGAAGATCCGCGGCTGCGGCAGGGCCGTGAAGGTCCTGAACCTGTTTGCCTACACCGGCGCCGCGACCCTGGCATGCGCTGCCGCCGGCGCGGAGGTGTGCCATGTGGACGCGGCGAAGGGCATGGTGTCCTGGGCGAAGGAGAACGCGGCCGTGAGCGGCCTTTCCGACCGTCCCGTCCGCTGGATCGTGGACGACTGCGCCAAGTTCGTGGAACGGGAGATCCGGCGCGGACGCAGATATGACGCCCTGATCATGGATCCCCCCAGTTACGGGCGGGGCCCCGGCGGAGAGGTATGGAAGCTGGAAACGAATCTGTTTCCCTTCGTGAAGCTGTGCTCCGGCGTGCTGTCGGACGATCCGCTGTTCGTGCTGATAAATTCCTACACGACGGGGCTTTCAGCCTCGACGCTCACCTATATTTCCGAAGCGGTGTTCAGCGCCAGGTTTGGTGGCCGGAGCGTCAGCGACGAGCTGGGACTGCCGGTGACGGAAACCGGGCTTGCCCTGCCCTGCGGGGCTTCCTGCCGCTGGGAGAAGGAAGAAACATGAGTACTGTCATCCGGACCGAAGGGCTGACCTTCGCCTACGAAGCCGAGGAAGGAGCGGAGCCCGCTCCCGTCCTGAAAGGCGTCGACCTGACAATAGAAAAAGGAACATTCGTAGCTGTGATCGGTCACAACGGCTCCGGCAAGTCCACCCTTGCCAAGCAGTTCAACGGGATCCTTCTGCCTACAGGCGGCGCCGTGTATGTGGAGGGAATGGATACCGCTGACGAGGAACTGCTGATCGAGATCCGCCGCCGGGTAGGCATGGTATTCCAGAACCCGGACAACCAGATCGTCTCCAACATTGTGGAGGAGGATGTTGCTTTCGCCCCGGAGAACCTCGGATATCCCTCGGAGGAGATCCGGCACCGGGTGGACGAGGCACTGCGCATGGTTGGAATGTACGAATACCGTACGCACGCTCCGCACCTTCTGTCCGGCGGGCAGAAGCAGAGGATCGCCATCGCCGGCGTACTGGCGATGCGGCCGGAATGCATTGTTTTCGACGAGCCCACAGCCATGCTGGATCCCAGAGGCAGGAGAGATATCGTCTCCATCATAGAGAAGCTGCGGCAGGAGGGCACCACGGTGGTGCTGATCACCCACCATATGGATGAAACGGTCGGAGCCGACAGGATTGTTGTGATGGACGGCGGCCGTGTCGTGAAGGACGGGACTCCACGGGAGGTTTTTGCCGATGTGGAGGGTGTTCGGTCGCTGGGGATGGATGTTCCCGAGACAGTGAGCATCCTTTATGAACTGCGCCGGCGGGGCTGCGATCTGGATCTCGGAGCCCTGACCCCTGAAGCGTGTACGGAGGAACTGTACAGTTATTTTGCGTGATACGGTCCCGGACGGGAACGTGACCATAGATCGAAGTGTAAGGATGGCCTGACAGTGAAGCCAATCATCAGTACGGAAAACCTGACCCACGTCTACAGCATGGGAACCCCCTTTGAGCATACCGCCATACGCGACGTGTGCTTTGAGGCATACGCCGGGGAGTATCTGTGCGTGATCGGGCATACAGGTTCCGGAAAATCCACCTTTATCCAGCACCTGAACGGACTGCTGAAACCCACCTCGGGCGTCGTGCGGTTCGAAGGAGAGGATATACACAAAAGCAAGGCGTTCACCAGAGACGTGCGGTTCCGGGTGGGGCTGGTCTTCCAGTATCCCGAGTACCAGCTGTTCGAGGAGACGTGCTATAAGGATATCGCCTTCGGGCCGAAGAACATGGGACTCGCGAAGGAGGAGATCGATCGACGGGTGCACATGGCGGCTGCCATGGCAAACCTGGACGAGGAGCTTCTGGCAAGGCAGCCGTTTGACCTGTCCGGCGGACAGAAACGGCGGGTGGCTATAGCTGGAGTGATGGCGATGCAGCCCAGCGTCCTGATCCTTGACGAGCCGACTGCCGGCCTGGATCCCGACAGCCGTGCAGAGGTCATGCGTAACGTGGAGAACTACCGCCGGACAATGAACGCCTGTGTCATCATGGTGTCCCACAGCATGGAGGACGCAGCGCGGAATGCCGACCGTCTGTTTGTGTTCCATGACGGACGGCTGGAGATCACCGGTGCCCCTGCCGAGGTGTTCAGTCACAGCAAGGAGCTTCAGGATATGGGCCTGACAGTGCCGCTGGCAGCCCAGGTGGCCATGGGACTCCGGGCCCGAGGCCTTCCCCTGCCGGAGGATATCTATACCAACGGACAGCTGATCGAAGCCCTGCTGGCAGTGAAAGGCGGTGAGCCGGATGCTTAAGGACATCACCATGGGTCAGTATTTCCCGGCTCCATCGGTCATCCACAGGCTGGATCCCAGAACGAAGATCATCGGGCTGATCCTGTACATTGCCGCACTGTTCACGGCGAAAAGTTACTGTTCCTATCTGCTCATGGCACTGATGCTTGCCTGCATCATCGCATTGAGTACCCTGAGACTGAAGATGTTGATCAAGGGGTTGAAACCCCTGATCATCATCATCGTTTTCACGGCAGTGCTGAACCTTTTATTTACGGAAGGAGAGCATGTGCTGATCCAGGTCTGGAAACTGCGGCTGACGCTGGAGGGTGTCCGCACGGCCGGCTTCATGCTTGCGAGGCTCGTCATGCTGATCATGGGCTCGTTTATGCTCACCTATACCATGCCGCCGATGACGCTGACGGACGGGATCGAACGGCTGCTCAGTCCGCTGAAGAAGATCCGCGTGCCCGTGCATGAACTGGCGATGATGATGAGTATCGCTCTGCGCTTTATCCCAACGCTGGTGGAAGAGACGGACAAGATCATGAGTGCCCAGAAAGCCAGAGGCGCGGATTTCGAGACCGGCGGACTGATCCGCCGCGCAAAAGCACTGCTTCCGGTGCTGGTGCCGCTGTTCATCAGTGCTTTCCGCCGGGCCGACGAACTGGCGGTGGCCATGGAGAGCCGCTGCTACCACGGCGGAGAGGGCCGTACCCGGATGAACGTGCTGGTGATGAAGCGGCGGGACTGGATCGCTCTGGCGGTATGCCTGGCGGTGCTGGCCGCAGTGATCGCCTTGGCCGTGTTCGGCCTGTAAGGAGAAACGATGGAACGAAACGTTGCCCTGCGGCTGCGGTACGTAGGGACCCGCTACCACGGGTGGCAGGTGCAGAAGGACCAGGTCACCGTGTGCGGGACGCTGCAGAAGGCGCTGTCGTCACTGTGCGGGCATCCCGTCCACGTGACGGGATGCGGCCGGACGGACGCGGGTGTGCATGCCCTTCGCTACTGCGCCAATTTCCGGACGGACTGTTCAGTTCCCACGGAGAGGTTTCCCCTGGCGGTGAATCCGTTGCTGCCGCCGGACATCTCCGTGATGGATGCCTGCGAGGCGCCGGAGAGATTCAATGCAGTGCTCTCCTGTGAAAAAAAGGAATACATATACCGCATTTTCAACTCCCGCCTCCGGGATCCGTTCTTCGCAGACCGTGCCTGTTTCTACCCCTCTCCGCTGGACGAGAGGGTTATGAAGCGGGCGGCGGAAAACTTTGTAGGGACCCATGATTTCGCCGCCGTGCGAAGTGTTGGGACAGAGACACGCACCACCGTACGCACCGTTTACTGGTACGAGGTGGAACGGGAGGGAGATCTGATCACCCTACGGGTGTGCGCGGACGGATTTCTGTACAATATGGTCCGGGCAATGGCTGGAACCCTGATCTACGCGTCGGAGGGAAAACTCCGGCCGGAGGATATCCCTGCCCTGCTGGCGGGCCGGGACCGGCGAATGACAGGCCCCACCATGCCGCCCGGCGGTCTGTATATGAACCGGGTCTGGTATCCGGGGGAGGTGGGGGCCATGATGGCGGCCGATCTCCCGTGGGAGAGCGAATAGAGCCGGAGACGGAGAAGCATACGCTATGACCAGAGTGATTGAAAAAAAGAAAAGCAGACGCAGGAGCCTGATCGCCGCGGTGATCGTCATCCTGGTTGCGGCCGCGCTTGCCGCCGTCGCCCTGTGGCTGAACCGGTCCGGGCGCCTGACGCCCTCAGGAGACAGAACGGAAGTATACAACTTCGCCTCTGACACCGGTACCGTGACCTGCGGTGTAGGTGATGGACTTGCCGTTGCCTCCTCTTCCGGACTGAAGGTATTCGACCGCACCGGCATGCAGACGGTCGGAGAGACCTATGTGGCCTCGCAGCCCGTACTGACGTCGGCGGGAGGTTACGGGGCTGCCTACGATATCGGAGGGGAACAGGTGCGGATCTTCACCGCGGGCGGACCGGTGCGAAACCTGAAAGCAGACGGTGGCGTGACTGCGGTCCGGCTGAACGGGAAAGGGTGGTGCGCCGTATGTGCGGAAGAGAGCGGTTACAAGGGCGCCGTCACCGTTTACCGGCCTTCCGGAGCCGTGGCTTACAAGTGGCTGTCCGGAGAGGGATATGTGCTGACCGCAGTTGTCTCCCGTGACGGGAAGTATCTCTCCGTGCTGACCCTGACGGATTCGGGAAGCAGGGTGGTCTTTCTGAGGACGGACCGCGAGGCACCGCTGGGCGAGGCGGTTCTCCCGGGAGAGCTTCTCCTGGACATCGGCTACACGGAGAAGGGCGTTCTTTACGGGATCTCCGGCGACGTGCTGTACCGGCTGGACGAGCACAAGGGAGCCGAGGAGGTTTACCGCTACGAGGAATCCACTCTCAGCGGATGGAGCTTCAGCGGGGGACCGGTGCTTGCGCTCAGCGCCTACCGGACGGGCGGTGCCTGCAGGGTGCTGGATATCACCGGACAGGAGCCCGAGGAACTGGGCAGTTTCAAGGAAGGCATTACGTCGCTGGCAGCGGACAAAAACACCGTAGCGGTGCTGACGTCTGCAGGACTCATCATTTATGACCGGGCAGACTGCGAACTGTCAGCTGAATACAAGGAAGCGGCCTCCGGGCTCAGCGTGAGCCTGACGGAGGACGATCGGGCCATCGTGGCGGAAAGGAATACGGCAGTCGTCTATTCCCTGAAAACCGCCGGATAGGAGGAACCATTATGATCAGATTCATTATCACTCTCTGCCTGCTGCTGATCGTTGCCTACTGCACGTGGCGGGGCTACAAGAACGGCATCGTACGAGGCGTCTGCGGCATCGTGGCGATCCTGCTGGCGCTGTACGGTGCAGGAGTGGCGGCCAATATGTTCAGCGAGGAATTCAAAGGGGTACTGATGCCCTTCGTATCCGGTATGATCGACGGTGCTGCGGACAAGGTGAAAAGCAACGACGAGAGCGCTGTTGTGCAACTGAGCAAGGCAGAGAAGACCGACGCCTATATGTTCAGTTACGCCTGTGCCAGGCAGGTGGGGCTTGTGGACCGGGCCGCAAAGCTGGTGGCGGAGGAGACGGCGAAGGAGAACAACGTCGTCGGTCAGCAGCTGTATGAGGATCTGTCCGACAATCTGGTGGGCAGGTTTGCCCATGTGGCGGTGTTCTGTATTGCCTTCGCGATCATAGCCATCGTGTTCGGGGTGATCGGGAACGTGATCAACGTATCCCTCCTGATACCGAAACTGGGGGTGGCGGAGCCGGTGATCGGAGCGGTGCTCGGCCTCCTCAAGGGTGTACTGCTGATGTATGCCGTCGCCATGTTCCTGCGGTATCTGGGACTGGTACTGCCGAAAGATTTGCTGAACGAGTCGGGATTGCTGTTCAAACTGATCAATGACAACCCCGTGGCTGGCCGAGTAGGGCTGTGATCCCATTATCTGATATCTGAAGACGGAGGAATCGTAAACATATGAGACCGAGGATGTGCACCCGGTGCAAAAAGAACGTGGCGGTCATCTACGTTACCAAAGTGGAGAACGGTGTGACTACCAACGAAGGACTGTGCCTCAAGTGCGCCAGGGAGCTTAATATAGGACCGGTTCAGGATCTGATGGACCGCCTGAATCTGACTGATGAAGATTTGGACAACATCTCCGAGGAGATGGTGGAGGCCATGAACGGCATGGAGCACCTGATCCCCCATGAGCCGGAGGACGGGGAGAATGACGGCGCGGATGAAGGACGCACTGCCACATTTCCCTTTATGAACCGCCTGTTCGGTGGGCCGAACGGACCCGGAACAGGGAACGCCCCCGGGCAGGAGCAGGGCGGCGCCGACGGTGCAGGTGCAGCCCGCAGAGGCAAAGACAAAAAAACGAAATTTCTTGACACCTATTCCATCTGCCTGACAGACCAGGCTAGAGAAGGAAAACTGGACCGCCTTGTGGGGCGCGAGAAGGAGATCGAACGCACTGTTCAGATCCTGAACCGGCGGCAGAAGAACAACCCCTGCCTGATCGGAGAGCCGGGTGTCGGGAAGACGGCTATTGCCGAGGGGCTTGCCCGACGCATCGCGGAGGGAAAGGTCCCCTATAAGCTGCTGGGCAAAGAGGTCCATCTGCTGGATCTCACGGCTCTGGTGGCCGGCACACAGTTCCGCGGACAGTTCGAGAGCCGCATGAAAGGCCTGGTCGAGGAAGTCAAGAAAAAGGGCAATGTGATCCTTGTCATCGACGAGGTGCACAATCTGGTCGGTGCCGGTGATTCGGAAGGCAGCATGAACGCTGCAAACATCCTCAAGCCTGCCCTCTCCCGCGGAGAGATCCAGGTGATCGGTGCCACCACCTTCAATGAGTACCGCAGGAGCATAGAAAAAGACTCCGCGCTGGAGCGCCGGTTTCAGCCGGTTACGGTGGAGGAGCCGTCCATCGCGGACAGCATCGCCATCATGAAGGGAATCAAGGACTACTATGAGAACTACCACTGCGTGAAGATCTCCGATGAGATCGCGCGCCAGTGCGTGCTGCTCAGCGAGCGGTACATCACCGACCGCTTCCTGCCGGACAAGGCCATCGACCTGATGGACGAGGCATGCTCGGACATGAACCTGAAAAGCGAATTCATCGCCCGCCGGTCTGCTCTGCTGAAGGAGAAGGACGATGTGACCAAGGAGCGGGAGATGATCCTTGGACGCGCCGTGACGGGAGACGATTATGCCCGGCTGGCGGAACTTCGCAGCGCGGATATACGCGTGACGGAGGAACTGGCGAAAATGGATGCCCAGGGCATGCCGGAACTGACCATAGACAATCTGGCCAGAGTCATCGAACTGTGGACGGGTATTCCCGCAAGCAGTATCAAAGAGGACGAATTCAAGCGCCTGGCGGATCTCGACAAGCGGCTGAAAAGGCATATCGTGGGGCAGGACCAGGCGGTGGACGCCATATGCGCCGCCATTCGGAGGAACCGTGTGGGCATCTCTCCCAAGCGTAAACCGGCATCTTTCATCTTCGTTGGGCCGACCGGTGTGGGCAAGACCGAACTGGTGAAGCGTCTGGCGGAGGATATGTTCGATTCCCCGGACGCCCTGATCCGGCTGGACATGTCCGAATTCATGGAAAAGCACACCGTCTCCCGCCTGGTAGGTTCTCCTCCGGGCTACGTGGGATATGACGAGGCGGGACAGCTGACGGAGAAGATCCGCCGCAAGCCCTACAGCGTAGTCCTCTTCGATGAGATCGAGAAGGCCCATCCGGACGTGATGAACATCCTGCTGCAGATCCTGGACGACGGACACGTGACGGATGCTCATGGACGGCGTGTAAACTTTGAAAACACCGTTATCGTTATGACCACCAACGCCGGAAGCAACCGGAAGGACAGCACCGTGGGATTCAACCACACCCCGGAACAGATAAGCCGTGAGAAGAGCATGAAGGCTCTCAATGAGTTCCTTCGTCCGGAGTTTATCAACCGTGTGGATGCCGTGGTGCAGTTCAACAGCCTGACGGAAGAGAACTTCAAGGACATCGCCGTGCTGATGCTGACGGAACTGAAGGAGAGCATGGCCGACCGGGCCATGAATCTGACATGGACGGAGCAGGTGCCGGAATGGCTGTGCGCGAAGGCTTTCTCTCCTGCCTATGGCGCCAGAAATCTGCGCCGTACCATCGAAACCGAGATAGAAGACCGGATCGCGGCTGCTATCCTGCAGGATTATGAACGCGGCATCTCCCAGGTGGGGGTGTACGTGGAGGAGGATCAGATCCTGGTCAGGACTCTGTAAATGATCATGTGAAAACGCCCGCAGAGCGCGGAGGGATCTCCGGCGTTCCGCGGGCGTCTGGTTAATCTCATAATTGACAGTCTGAGACGCACAGGAGAGGAAGAGAGACATGGGGTACTGCACGTGGGCGGACGTAAACGAGGCCAACAGACGCTATCATGACAATGAATGGGGCGTTCCCGTACATGATGACCGTAAGATGTTCGAGCATCTTACGCTGGAATGCCTGCAGTGCGGGCTGAGCTGGGATCTGATGCTGAAAAAGCGCGAGATATTCAGACAGTGTTTCGACAACTTTGATTATGACAGGATCGCCGCCTTTGATGAGGAGGATGTGGAACGTATTCTGCGTACGGAGGGAATGATCCGTTCCCCGAAGAAGATCCGGGCAGTGATCGGCAACGCCCGCTGCTGTGTGAAGATACGGGAAGAGTTCGGCAGCCTCTGCGCTTATATCTGGTCCTGGTCCGGCGGAAAGACCATCCTTTACCGGGGACATGATGACGGTCCGGTCCCGGTCAGCAACGGCCTGTCGGCAAGGCTGAGCAGAGATATGAAAAGACGGGGCTTCCGGTATGTGGGACCAGTCACGGTCTATTCGCATCTGCAGGCCTGCGGAATTATCAACGACCACGGCGGAGACTGTCCGTGCCGATGCAGGCTCATTGCCGGGAACCCGACGGCGGAGGCGGACCGGGACGAAGAAGTGATGTGAAAGAGAACAGCCTGCGGACCCCGGGAAAACACCGAGGACCGCAGGCTGTTATTAAAATGCAACTATTGTAGATTTGATCCCAGCTGCAGACGGTCCGTCTCCTGCCCGTCGGAGAGATCCTTCCAGAGGAAGAGCCCGTTCTCCAGCGTCATGTATCCATGGCGGGTGCCGCCCTTGGGTATGGCGGCGGAACCGGGGTTGAGGACGAGGATCCCGTCCGCCTCGCGGCGCTCCTGGATGTGGGTGTGTCCGTGCAGCAGGACGTCCCCTGTCTGCAGAGGGGGAAGACTGCCGGCATTCCATCGATGGCCGTGAGTCATAAACAGAAGTCTTCCGTCAAGTTCCATCAGGGCATAGTTGGCCATGATGGGGAAATCCAGCACCATCTGATCCACCTCGGTGTCGCAGTTGCCGCGGACGCAGAGAATACGGTCTTTTTCGGCGTTCAACATCACGATCACCTGTTTCGGATCATATTCCCCGGGCAGATCGTTCCGGGGACCGTGATACAGCAGGTCGCCCAGCAGGATCAGCCGGTCGGCTTCCTCATAGCGAAAGGCATCCATCGCCCGGCGGCACCAGAGCGCTGAACCGTGCAGGTCGGAAAGGATCATGTATTTCATGATGGACCTCCTTGTGGCTTGTACCGGTATCCTACACGGTTTCATTGGAAAACACAAGAGGGGGCGCGGTTGACAGCACGCCTGTTTTGGCTTATGCTGAAACCAGTCCGGCGAAGGCCGGAAATCAGTTGAAGCGAGGAGGATATGCAGATGTTCTGTACGAAATGCGGGGCGGATATCGGTGACAATCCCGTCTGTCTGCAGTGCGGGCAGCCGGCGGAAGGAGAGCTCTCCGTCTATCATGCGCCGAAGTCAGATCCGATGGTGCAGACGGAGGAAACTACGGAGGCGTCCGTCCACCGGCATGCTGTTAGACTGACCCTTGCCGGAGCCATGAGTTCTCCTCTCCTGATTGCGGCGGGGATACTCGTGATCGTGACGGCCGTGCTCAGTGTTGTCCTTACGGGAAAGGACGGGCGGGCAGTTGCATCGCTGTCAACGATCATATCCATTCTCATGGGTGCCGGACTTCTGGCAACGGCTTTTACCGCAAAGAGCAGGATGGATGACTACACAGGGGAGGGCAGCGGCCTTCTCCGGGTGATGCTGATGATCGATTATGTGATCGGCTGGGTAGTGTTCGGATTCATCTGTCTGGCACTGCTGCTGCTTCTGGTTTTCCGTTCCACGTTCTCCGCGCTGTTTGACTGGATCGTCACCTACGGAAGAATGAACGGAGTGCCCGGATTTACTCCGACTGCTTATGGAGGAGTGACGCCGACGATGATGCTGGTCATGTACTGGACGGTCATCGCTGTGCTTGCTGCCGCAGCCATTGTCATGTTCCTGTATACTCTTTTCTACCTGCGGGGACGGGTCGCAATGGGAAGGGATATCATGACCAGTCTGAATGAGGGCCACTTCTACGTTTCCCATGTCCGGGCGGTGCGGGGATGGAGTCTTGCACTTGCCATTGTCTCGCTGGCCAGCGGTGTTTCAACGACAGCGGCCGGAAGCCTCTCCTTTGGAGGACTTTCCCCGGCTTACGGAATCGCAACGATTGCCGCAGCGGCAGCCCATTTTCTCATCTTCCTTTGGGTGGGAAACTATTTCATACCGAAGAGATAACGGTATATGCAAAGATAAAAGGGCCGCGGACAGGTGTTTCCTGTCCGCGGCCTTTGCTGCTTATTTGTCTTCCGCTTCCCACTGCTTCCACACATCGGGACAGTAACCGACGGTCGCCTTCTTTCCGTTGCGCACGACGGGCGTGCGGATAAGAGAGGGATCCTCCAGCAGCTTCTCCAGCCTGTCGGCGTCATAGGCCAGATAACGAAGAACTTCGCTGCCAGGAGCCTTGTCATTTATCAGGGCTTCAAGTCCCACGCAGGCCTTCACGCTCTCCAGTTCCCGCCGGCTCATGCCGTAGCGGAGGAGATCGATGCTCTGAAACTTCACGCGGCGCTCCTTGAACCAGCGTTCCGCTTTCTTTGTATCAAAGCATTTGCTTTTTCCGAAAATCTGGATATTCATGTCAGATCTCGCTGATAACGGGAAGGATCATGGGGACCCGCTTCACCCTGCGGTTCAGACAGGCGGTCAGGCCGGACTTGACGGCGCTGCGGATGGTAGCCCAGTCAGTGATATGCTGCTGCTGGCAGTCATACATGACGTCGGCAACGGCTTCCTTCATTTCCTTCATCAGTTCCTCGGACTCCTTCACATAGACGAAGCCTCTTGTGATGATGTCCGGAGGAGCAATCAGCGAACCGTCTTCTGAGGAGATGTTCACAATGACCACGAGCATGCCGTCGGTGGCCAGATGTCTCCGGTCGCGGAGGACGGCGGCCCCGACATCGCCCAGTCCGGTACCATCTACAAGGACGGCTCCGGAGGGAACTGTGCCATTGAGCCGGATGCTGCGGGACGTCAGCTCGATCACGCTGCCGTTTTCCGCTACCACCACGTGATTGTCCGGAAGACCCATCTCCTTGGCCAGACCGGCGTGGGTCTGAAGATGGCGGACCTCGCCGTGAAGAGGAACGAAGAATTTGGGCTTGATGAGAGCGAGCATGAGCTTCAGGTCCTCGCGGTCGGCGTGACCGGATACGTGGATGTTGTCGATCTTGTCATAGATCACATTGGCGCCAAGACGGTACAGCTCATTGATGACCCGGGTCACAGTCTTTTCGTTGCCGGGTACGGCGGAGGCAGAAATGATGACCCGGTCGCCCGGCTGGATCTCCAGCTGGCGGTGACCGGAGAAGGTCATGCGGTACAGGGCACTCATGGGCTCACCCTGACTGCCCGTGGTGATGATGACCACCCTGTCGGGCGGCAGCTTTTTGATCTGCGGCAGTTCCATAAGGATGCCCTTCGGGGGCGTGATATAACCCAGTTCGATGGCCGTTCTCAGGTTGTTCTCCATGCTGCGGCCTGTGACGGCCACCTTGCGCCCGTATTTGGCGGCGCAGTCGATGACCTGTTTGATGCGGTCCACGTTGGAGGCGAAAGTGGTCACGATAATGCGCTGCGGCCAGTCGTTGAACAGCTGGTCCAGACGGAGACCGACGCGGCGCTCAGAGGGGCAGTGCCCGGGCACCATCACGTTGGTAGAGTCGGACAGAAGGGCCAGCACGCCCTTTTTGCCCAGTTCTCCCAGCCGGGTCAGATCGATCATCTCACCGGTGACGGGGGTGGGGTCAATCTTGAAGTCACCGGTATGGATCAGGGTACCGACGGGGGTCTTGATCGCCATGGCGACGGAATCGGAGATGCTGTGGTTGGTGTGGATGAACTCCACCTTGAAGCAGCCGGCGGTGAAGGATTTGCCGGCGTCCAGTTCCATAAGTTTCGTCTTTTCCAGCAGACCGTGTTCCGCCAGTTTGCCCTTGATCAGGCCGATGGTGAGCCTGGTGGCATAGATGGGGGCCTTCAGCTCCTGCATCAGATAGGGGAGACCGCCGATGTGGTCTTCGTGCCCGTGGGTGATGGCGATGGCCCGGACCTTCGCTGCATTTTTTACTATGTAGGAGAAGTCGGGGATCACGCAGTCCACGCCGAGCATCTCGTCATCGGGGAAACCGAGGCCGCAGTCCACGATGAGAATGTCGTCCCCGTATTCGTAAGCGGTCATATTCTTGCCGATCTCGTTCAGACCGCCAAGAGGTATGATCTTCAGTTTTCCTGCCATAAGTTCAGGATAGCTCCTTTCAAAGGGCACAGCACAGCCCGCCCTCCGCGCATCAGCTGTGGAAAGGCGCTGGCCCTGCCCGTATTCAATAATAGTGGGTATATGCCGGATATC
>JAEEGL015286316.1_pt1 | contig 24133 bp, 16 predicted proteins | sample 9134231 | NCBI WGS metagenome assembly JAEEGL01 (sample SAMN16246548, study PRJNA631951) | gut metagenome | biome: gut microbiome; feature: rumen; material: fiber-attached | host: Bos | place: Iran: Karaj | collected 2018-10
GAACAGAAAAAGGCGCTTCACAGGCTGCGCGAGGCGGAAAACCTGACCGTCTTCTACGAAAAGAGCGTAACCTGGTTCGAAAAGCTGACCCCCCGGGTCGAAAAATATACCCCCAAAACCCCGTTCGGAACCGTGCTGGCACTGATGGGACTGGTCATGGCCGGAACGGTTATTAAATCGGTTTTCACCTTCTGCCATGGGTACTTTTCAACGAAAATCGGCCTTTTGGGGGTCTATGAGCTGCGCGAGGAGTTCTTCCGCAGGGCGGTCGGCCTGGAAGTCGACTACTACAGCCGGCGGGGAGTCGACGATACGCTGAGCCGGTTCACCAACGATATGGGGGCGCTTTCCGGCGGAATCACAATCTTTTACGGGAAACTTATCCGCGAGCCGCTCAAACTGTTCGCCTGCCTGATCGGGGCGCTTCTGGTCAGCTGGCAGCTCCTGGTCGCCACGTTCATTTTCATTCCGATTACCGCCTGGATCATCGTCGCGCTGGCCCGGAAACTGAAAAAAGTGGTTCGCAACTCGATGCAGGAGATGGTCTCGATGTACGCGCGGATCGGCGAGACGTTCCGTGCCATCCGGATTGTGAAGGTCTTCAATCAGGAGAAGAAAGAAGAGGAACGGTTCCGGCAGACGAACGACGCGAACTACCGCCGCGCGATGAAGACGGCCAAGTACGGCTCGCTGGTCAGCCCGATCACCGAGACACTCGGCATGACGATCCTGATCACCACGATCCTTCTGGGAGCATGGCTGGCGATTTCGGGAGAAACCCGGATCGGACCGATCCCGATGACGAGCCACCCGCTCTCCCTGGGGGAGATCATCCTCTTCTACGGGTTTCTGATCGGCGCCTCGGATCCGGCGCGCCGCCTTTCCGACATCGTCGTAAACCTGCAGAGCGGCGCAACCGCCGCCGACCGCGTTTACGAGATCATCGACCGGCAGAACACGATCTGCGAAATCGCCGACCCCAAACCGCTTGAAAAGTTCACGGACAGGATTACGTTCGAAAACGTCGCGTTTTCGTATGACGTCGAGTCGAACCGAATCGCCGAAGAGATCCGAAAGACCGAAAAGGACCACTATCACCCCGCCGAACTGATCGAAAACCCGCGTTATGTCCTGCGCGATATCAACCTCGAAATCCCGTTCGGCGAGACGCTCGCGATCATCGGGCCGAGCGGCAGCGGCAAGAGCACCCTCATGTCGCTCATTCCGCGCTTCATCGACCCGGTCGAAGGGCGTGCGGCAATCGACGGGACCGCCATCAGCGACCTGCGCCTTTACGACCTGCGTAAGGAGATCGGCCTGATCTCGCAGACGCCGATCCTCTTCGACGGAACGGTTGAAGAGAATATCCGTTACGGCACCGAAGGGAAAAGTTTCGACGAGGTGGTCGATGCGGCCAAACGCGCCTACGCGCACGACTTCATCACCAAAGAGCTCGCAAACGGGTATAACACACAGGTCGGGAAAGGCGGAAGTCTCCTTTCCGGGGGACAGATGCAGCGGATATCGATCGCCCGGGCGATCCTCAAAGACCCGCGGATTCTCCTTCTCGACGAAGCGACCAGTCAGATCGACATGCAGAGCGAGCTTCTCTTCCACAACGCCCTGCGCGGCTTTATCGGCAGCCGCACCACGGTCATCGTCACCCACCGGACCGGCGCGCTGGCGCTGGCCGACCGGATCGTTGTTATGAGCGAAGGGAAAATCGACCGGATTGGAACGCACCGCGAGCTGATGGCCGACTCGCCATACTACCGGGGACTTTTCAGTGCCGAGACCCCCGCAGGGTAAAATCTCCGGTTTTTCGTTAAACGGAGATGTCCCGAGTTTGCCCTTTTCGCGGCGGTCTGATATAATCGGCGTATCGGAAGACGCGGAGCGTCACCCGGCATCGGCCTGTCCCGCGGCCGCGTCCTGATTCATCCGGCGGGTCCCCTTACAAGAAAGAGTTCAACCTTCACGCAGATGACCCTCTTTGCATCCAGTCTCTTCGGAGCGGGAGACGGCTCGGCCGTGAGTATCTCCGCCCATATGACCGTCTTCATCATCAGTGTTTTCGGCGGGCTGATCATTTCCGGGTTCTGTTCCCTCATGGAATCGGTTCTTCTGAGTATCACGCCGATTCAGGTTGCCGAACTGACCGAAAAGTCGCCGAAAATCGGCGCGATCTGGAACGGATTCAAAAAATCGATCGACAACCCGATGTCGGCCATCCTCATTCTGAACACCGCCGCGCACACCATCGGCGCAACGGTCGCCGGAAATGAACTGGCGGAAATGCTCAACCAGCAGGGGGCAACGGAACGGCTGGCTCTGGTCATCTTTTCGATTCTGTTCACCTTTGTCACCCTGCAATACACCGAGATTCTGCCGAAAACAATCGGTGTGCGCAACAACAAGGCGATTGCCCTCTGGCTGGCATTCCCCCTGTACTGGATGACACAGGCTCTGGCGCCGGTATCAAGAGTGATCTATTTCCTGAACCGTCCCTTTGAACCGAAAGGTCCGAAATCCGAGCACGTTACAGGGGCCGACGAACTGCGCTACATGGCGGCAATGGCCCGCCAGAACCAGCAGATCGGAATCGAGCAGGAGGGAATTATCGTCGCCGCGGCGGGTCTTTCGCGCAAATCGGTTGCCGACGTGATGATCCCGATTGAAGATGTCATACTCCTTCCGAACAATCTGACTCTTGACGAGGCGATCGAAATCGCCTACGTCGACGCGCACACACGTTTTCCGGTCCACGAGAAAGAGAACAAAAAGAACATCATCGGCTACGTCAACTTCAAGGAGATCATCGCCCACCAAAAGCTCGAGACGGGCGACAAGCATATCGGAGGGATCGTCCGACAGGTCGCGTTCACCGAAGTCGACAACCCCGCTTCGGAACTGCTCATCCTCTTTACGCACAAGCACGAACATCTGGCGATGGTCCGGAACAAAGCGGGGGACTGCGTCGGGATGGTCACGCTCGAAGATATCATCGAAGAGCTGGTCGGCGAACTCGACGATGAGTTCGACGCGCTCCCGAAGCATGTCCAGCATCTCAAGAACCATTCGCTGATCATGGGAGGCGGATGCACGATGGACCGCGTTCGAAAAATCGTGACCAGCGACATCCTCCACGCGCCGCACAACCGCGGCTATGACTTCGTCTCTCAGAAAGACGATTCCAAAAAACTCGACACCTGGATTGAAGAGAGGCTCGGGCGGGTGGCGCAGCGTGGCGATCAGCTCGTCATCAACGGCGTCGAGTTCAAGGTGCGGCGCATCCGGCGCGGACACACATTCGATGTCCAGATCAAAAAGGCACCCGAATCGGAAGTGTAATTCCCATTGAACCGCGGGGAGCATAAAAAAACGGAGCTTTTCAGCTCCGTTTTTTTATGCCGCGAAGCGGTCAGGTTTATTCGGCCGCATCCTTCGACTCGTCTTTTTCCTGAACATAGGTGCCGTCCAGAACCTGCTGAATCGTCGTCAGAAGAAGATCCATCGGGAACGGTTTGCGGATATAGGCGTCGACACCCAACTTGAGGGCGTAGTCCTTGTGGCGGGACCCGTCGTTGGCGGTAACCATCACGATCCGAGTCGTAAACGAAGGAGTCTGACGCAGCGCTTCAATCACCAGAAAACCGCTCCGCTTCGGCATCATCATGTCGAGAACGATCAGGTCGGGATTTTCCCGTTCGGCCAGAACCAAACCGGCGTTCCCGTCACGCGCGACGAGCACATCGTAGCCGTTGGCGTCCAGGGTAAGACGCATTGACTCGGAAATTTCCGGGTCATCGTCAACGATCAGAATTTTCGCTTTTTTATCTTCGGCAGCTTCACTCATCAAAACGAACCAATCTAAGCAACCTGCGGGTTGATTACAAGTGACAACGGGCAACAAACCTCATTGTTGAAATTCTCTGCACGTTGTCTAGTGTACCAAATTATTCTTTTTCGTCAAGCGTAAGGAACGCGGACTTTGATTGCCCCCGCCCCTGCCGGCTGACGAATACAGAGGCGGAAACTACTTCTCGGGGAGTTTCGTGAACGGGGTCGGTTCCCCCCGGAGAATCCGCGCCTCGACGATCCGGTCGGGAGCGGGAAGATTCCGCCCTTCGGGATTGATCCGCTGGAGTTCCGAAAGGACCTCCAGCCCTTCGACTACCCGCCCGAAAACGGTATGCTGGCCGTTCAGGTGAACGGTCGGAATGAAGCAGAGGAAGAACTGCGATCCGCCCGAATCGGGCGCCGCCGTCTTGGCCATGCTCAGCGAGCCGCGGAAATGCATGCGCGCGCCCGGCTTTTTGCACTCGTCTTTGATGCAGTAGCCGGGTCCCCCGGTACCGGTTCCGGTGGGATCCCCGCCCTGGGCCATGAAATGAGCAAGAACGCGGTGGAACGGAACGCCGTCATAGTACTTCTGGCTGACCAGAGTCATGAAATTCCCGACCGCCTCGGGCGCCTCGCGAAGAAAGAGTTCCAGGACGATATCCCCCTTGGTTGTCCGAAGAAGAACGCGGGGGAGCTCTTCGGCAGCGTCCTTTTCACGCGCCGCGAGTTCTTCGGGCCAGAGTTTCCGGTATTGCGGAAGAACCTGCGTGATCATCGCCGGGATCTGCATCTCGCCGCGGGGATCCTGTTTCCGGAGTCCTTCAAGCCCGCCGGTTTCCTTCGCCTTCTGATAGAACGCCTCGGCGTCGTCCAATTCCATCACGTTAAACGCGGCGTAGGCGGCGTAGGCGTAAAGGTAACTGTACTGTTCCGGGATCGAGCCGTCCAGCGCCTTGGCGATAACGTAGGCGGTCTCGTACTCTTCGGTCGAGACCACCGTCTTGTCGAGCATCGTCATCAGAAAGACCGCCAACTCGTCATCCTGGGAATTCTGCGCCTTGAACGCGTCGATCGCCAGGGGAACAAGCGACTTCTGGAGTCCCGCCGTTTCGGCCAGCAGCGGCGCGAATTGTGTCTGGATTTCGTCTTTCCGTTCGGGAGTCGCCTTCTGGTATTCCTCTTTCAGCGAGCGGAGCTCTTTCAGATGGTCTTTATAGGTCTGCATCTGACTCTGATAGGTGCCGACCGCGTCCGAAGACGTCTGCGCCGAAAGCACTCCGGTGAGAAGGACCATTGAAAGAACCGAAAGGATCGCCGTGCGGGTGATTCTGCCTGTTTTCATCATTTTTCCTGTCGTAATTGGGAGAGACTCCGTTACAAAAATATCCGTTTGTGATAACATTATAGGAGACTTCAACAAAAGACTCAAGACTTTGTCGTCAGCCGAGCCAGCCATGCCCCCGAAGAAGAAACGATTCGCCGAAACGCCGTCTGAAAAGATTCCGACCGGTCTGAGCAGCCGGGATTTTCTGAAATATTACCACGCCAACCCTTCGGCGTTCCGTCTGGGAGACGAGCCGCGCGGCGGAAGCGAACCGGCGGCGCCGGCGAAAAGGAAAAAGGGTCGGGGCGACGTCGGAAGCCAGCCGGGAGACCGCGGCAAGACGGCAGGACTTCGGATTATCGGAGGCCGGTTCAAGGCGCTTCGGCTCGAATACGGCGGGGATCACAGGGTTCGTCCGATGAAAGACCGGATCCGCGAGTCGGTATTCAACCTGATGGGGACGTACGCGCCGGGCCGGCATGTCATCGATCTTTTCGCGGGAACCGGCGCTCTGGCGTTTGAGGCGCTCAGCCGGGGGGCCGAGTCGGCGACCCTCATCGAAATTCATTTCCCCTCGGCGCGGGTTATCCGGCGGAATATCACTCTCCTGGCCGAAAAGGACCCGGAAATCGCCGAACAGATCGACCTGACGGTCACCGACGTCTTTTTTTGGGGAAAGGAACTCGCCGAACACAACCGGGCAAAGGAACGGGGCGAGTCGGTTTCGACATCGCATCTGCGCCATCCTCTCCCTTCCGACCGGCCGTGGCTCGTCTTCTGTTCCCCCCCGTACGATTTCTACGTTTCGCGTCAGAGCGAAATGCTCGCCCTCCTTGCGGAGCTTCGTACCGCCGCGCCGCCAGAGTCGGTCTTTGTGATCGAGGCGGACCGGCGGTTCGATTTCGGTCTCCTGGGAGTCGAAATCCCCGAAAAGAAGCGCCGTTCCTATCCCCCTGCCGAGATCGGCATTTTCATGACAGGCCATCCTGAACCTGATAAACCGGAGTCCTTATGAGAAAGACAATCTGCGCCGCCGCGTTCGGCATCCTGGCCGGAGCTGTTTTGGGAATCGCGCTGGGGCTCGTCAGTCTGATAGGCCGCGGCTGGAATCTGTCGATTGAAAATCCCGAATATTGGGAATCGCGCCGGCAGGCCGAACTGGCCGCCGCCGAAAACGCCCTGGCCGGAAAGGTGAAAGCGCCCCGGGTCGAAACACCGGAGATCGAGTTCGATTTCGGTGTGAAGGAAAAGAACAAAGAGAACGTGACCGGCTCGCACGATTTCCCGATCACGAACAGCGGTACCGCCCCGCTCACCCTCAAAGAGAAGACGAAGTCGTGTTACTGTACCGATTTCCATATCGCCAAAAAGAAGCTCATGCCGGGAGAATCGACCACGGTCAACGTCCAATGGGACGCCGAACGGGGAGGCGGAGCGTTCAAGCAGTCGGTCATCATCTCGACGAACGACCCGGTCCGTCCCGAGATATTCTTCAATGTCAAAGGGCTCTTCTCCTCGCCGGTCATCGCCAGCCCGAACCACCTGATCTTTTCGGGGGTTTCGAGCAGCGAAGAGCAGTCGCGCGAGTTTCATATTCTCGGATTCGGCACCGATTCAGACGGAAATCCTCTGCCGCTGGACATCAAAGACGGCGACGTCACTCTCTGGGATCCGGACCATTTCCGGGTCGCCCTGGAGCCGGGCACGGTCGACGAGCTGACCGAAGACGAAAAGAACAGCCCGGTTATCAGCAAAGCGACCTCCCTCGTCAAAGGGACACTCTTCATCACCCCGGGGCTTCCGCAGGGGGCGTTTCAGGAGACGGTCCGGTTCAAGACACACCGGCCGGAACAGCCGCTTCTGGAACTGATGGTCGAAGGGCAGGTCACCGGCGCGGTCACGATCACCGGAACGAAGTACGACAGACATAAAACGGGCCAGCTCGTGATCGGTCCGATCTCGTCGGCGGCGGGAAAGAGCGAAGCATTCCGCCTGACATTCGACGATCCGGCGTTTGTCGCCGACGAGTCAACCGTCCGGGTGGCGGGAGTCCGTCCGTTATGGCTCAATGTCACGCTCAGTTTCCTCGACGCCGAGGCGCAGAAGTCGATGCCGGTCAAGTGGGTTGACGCCCGGGTCGAAATCCCCGCCGGGTCGCCGCAGGAACGCTATTCCGGGCCGGGCCTGGCCGAAACGGGAGAGATCGTCTTCGAGATCGAAAGAGAGATGAAAACCGAAGAGGTCGTTCTGCCGGTCAGTTTCACGGTCGGGCCGTAGCGCCAGCAAACCGCCCTGTTTTGCCAAATTCACCATCCTGCCCCGAGTCTCACGGTTCGGGGCCTTTTCTTTTCCGCCGCGCCTGATCCCGCGCATACCGGACTTTCCTGAAAAAACCCCTTGAACCGTTCCTGATTATTCTCTACAATCCCGCCGCATTCCCCCGGTGCCGAGCCGGGGCATCTGAGATATTGACTCGCTGGAATGATTGCTCCGATGAAGATTCTGTCACGAATGATAGACCATAAGGACCGCCGGAAGGGGGGATCGGAAGGGGACCGCTGCCGCCCGGCCCGCACCGTATTTCTCGCAGCGGGGAGCGTATTGCTCGCCGTCCTCCTTCTGACCTGTCCGCCCGCCGCGGCCGACGACGGAACCGTCCCGGATTCTTCCGCCTCCGCTCCCCCTCCCGTCTCCGATGAAGAGGTTGGCGAATTCCCCGCCGAATTGCCCCGCCCGAGCATCTATTCCGACGCAAAAGACACACGCATCTATCATCCCGCCGAGTCGGTTCCAAGTCGGCTGGCGGAACGTTTCATGGCGCTGATCCCGCCCGCTGACCGCACTTCGGTCGACTGGCGGGCCGACGATCAGGAGGGAACGCTCACACTGACCGCACCGGTGCAGATTATTGCGACCGCCGACCAGCTGATCCCGCGAATGGACACCAACGTACAGCTCTCCGGTGACGGAGTGGAATACGGCGTGGCCGAAGCGCCGCGTCCCGCCGCCGACGAGACCGCGCCGGCCGCCCCGTCCGGAGCGTATTACGACCCGAACGAAAACCGGATGGTTGAAACACGCTGGGAAAACGAAGACGCCATCTTCCCCGTCACCGAGGCGGAGATGGGCACGCGCGTCTTCGGCGGCGATGAAAAGAGCGCGGGCGGCGCTTCGCCGCAGACCGCCGACGTCACCGTCTACGCCTGCCCGCGCGGGAAGATCAGCCTGGTGACCGCCGGTCTGAAATCGAAATACAAAGAGTCGCCCGGAGTGATGATCACCTCGGACCCCGACGATGAAATTATTTTGGTCTACGCGCCGGCCGGCCTGCAGGGGCAGATCCGTCAGGAGCTCGCCTCGCTCAGCATCGAACCGGCGGCCCCCGGACAACGGGCTGTGCCGCGAAATGCCGCTGCGCCGCAGCCGGTCCGCACGCCTGCCCCCGCCGAAAGCGGTTCGGCGTTCCGTATCGGCTATTCCCCCGTCTACAAGAGCCTCGACGCCCTCGAGTCACAGCTCTCGGCGCTTTTCAAGGAGCGGATGACCCAGACCTACCCGGCGCCGCAGCAGGAGAACCTGACCCCCGCCGAAAAGGAACGCCATGTCTGGCGTTTCGTCAAGAAGGTAAAAGACCCCAGCGCGCCGGCACCGTCGTGCGACATCTGTTTCGAGCCGAGCATGCAGACGATTCTGGTGACCGGCAGCCGTTCCCTCTGCGAGCAGATGCGCAAGCTGATCGAGACAATGGATCTCGAAGGGCATTCGCGCCAGACGCCGTATTACATCCAGATACGCAACGCCGACTCGGAAAAGATTGAATCGATTTTCCGCATGCAGAACGACGCGCTCCGCGGCCGCGGCGGGGACGGTGCCGTCCCCGTTTCCCGCACCGCATCGAAAAACGGCCTGACCACCGCCGAATACACGACCGGCGAGCCGGAAAGCGCGCCGATCCGTCAGACCGCCCTGCAGGACGATTCGGGTGAAAGCGGGTCCGGGCCCGACGACCTGAACATGGTCTCCGACTTTGTGCCGACCGTTCTGCCCGATCTGGACATTGTCATCATCGACGCGCCGCCGGCCGAAGCGAAACGGATCACCGACATGATCGCCAAGATCGAGGAACTCGCCGCCAAGGCGAACCCCTCGATCGAAATGTATCCGCTCAAGTATGTCAACTCACTGACGCTCGGCGGGATCCTGCAGCGGCTCTACACCGAAATGTTCCTCACCAAGCAGGGGCGCGTCCTGGCGTATCCGATGAGGACGCCCAACGCGATCCTGCTCGTCGGCTGGGGAAAGGCGCTCGAGTCGATGAAGGACCTGATCCGCACATTCGACCAGCCGATCGAGTCGGAGGCGAGCGACCTGCACGTCGTCTTTCTGAACCACCAGTCCGCCCGGTCGATAGCGAACCTTCTGACGCAGTCGTTCCCCCCCGCCGCGACGGAAGCCGGAGGCATGGCGCCCCGAATCCGCGTCATCGCCGACGAACCGACCAACTCGCTCGTCATTCAGGCGTCGGCGAACGACTTCGAAGAGATTCAGCGGCTCCTGATGGAGATCGACGTCAACCGTTCGAACGTCAAGCTGGAAGTCCGCACTTTCTCGCTGAAAAACACTCTGGCCGAAGATCTGCGCCAGACGATCACCAACGCCATCATGCCGGCTGCGGCCGGTGCGGCGCCGGGCAGCTCGATGTACCCGATTCTGGAGGTCCTTTCGGTTGACGCCGAAAGCAAAAAGCTGATCTCCTCGGGAATCATGAAGGATGTACAGATCACCGCCAACCCGTACAAGCAGCAGCTGGTCGTTACGGCGCCGGCCGACTGCATGGATCTGATCGCCACACTGATTGACGCGCTCGACGTTCCCGCGCAGACCGGACAGCTGAAAATCTTCGAGATACGCAACGGCGACGCCACACAGATGCAGAAGACCCTTTCGTCCATTCTGGCGACGAATCCCGGCGGGATGCCGGCGATTCCGAACTCGAAGGGTGAAACCTCGTTCGTGCCGGTCCGTCTGACCGTCGACACACGGACCAACGCGATCGTTGCCGCCGGTTCGCCGGGCGATCTGCGTCTGATCGACGCGATGATCACCGCGCTCGACCGGAAGGATTCCAACGATGAGGAGCGCCAACTGGAACTGATCCAGCTGCGCACAGTCCGCGCCGCGTCGGTCGCCAGCTCCATCAACCAGTACCTGAACGAAAAGCGAAGTCTGGAACTGACGAGCGACACAATTTCGGACCACCAGCTCTTTGAATCGCAGGTGATCGTCATTCCGGAATCGAATACCAACTCGATCATCCTCAGCGCGACCCCGAAGTACCTGGACGACATCAAGGCGATGATCGAAAAGCTAGACACGGAGCCGCAGCAGGTGGTCATCCAGGTTCTGATCGCCGAGGTGACCCTCTCGGACCAGGAGCAGTTCGGTATCCAGGCGGGCCTGCAAGACAAGGTCGCGTTCGACCGGAGCATCGTCACAAACGTCGTCAATTCGTCGTCGACGATCGGAAATCCCGGCTACGACTTCATCACGAACAACACCCAGGGAAACGCATATAACTCAGGGACCGATCCGGAATACATCGCGGGACAGATTCTGAACAATTTCGGAATGGGGCGGACCGATTCCGATCTGGGATACGGAGGCCTGGTCCTTTCGGCGAGCAGCCGGTCGGTTCAGGTGATCCTCCGCGCGCTGCGCGACAAGAACCGCCTGCAGGTTCTGAGCCGTCCGCAGATCCAGGCGATGGACAACCAGCAGGCGTTCATCCTGGTCGGTCAGCGCGTTCCGCGTGTCAGCGGGGCGAGCACCACCACTTACGGTGTAACGTCGAATGTGGTCGACGCCAACGTCGGGCTGATTCTGCTGGTCACGCCGCGTATCAGCAAGGACGGGCGCGTCATTATGGAAATCGGCGCCGAAAAGTCAAGCCTGGGGAGCAGCAGCGACGCGATTCCGGTCTTCTCGTCCGAAGGGCAGGTCATCACTTCCCCGACGATCGAGACGACCCAAATCATGACCGCCGTGAGCGCCCAGGACGGCGAGACGGTCATGCTCGGCGGGATGATCTCCTCGACGAAAGAGAAAATCTCGCGCGGGGTTCCGTACATTTCGGACATCCCGGTCCTCGGCTGGCTCTTCCGGTACGACAGCGACACGGAAACACGCAAGGAGCTTCTGATCGTCATGACCCCGCGCGTGGTCACCGGCCCCGAAGACGCCGACGCGATCAAACGCGCCGAAGCCCGCAAGATGAGCTGGTGTCTGGCCGACGCGATGGCGATCCACGGCGATATGGGACTGAACGACCCGCTCAATACGCAGGAGACTCCGCGCGGAACTCAGATTCTGCCGCTGCGCGATATGGAAGATATGGAAGAGCTCCCCTCTGCGACAATCCGTCCGAAGACGAGCGACTCGCGGAAATCCGAGAACTCGAATCTGAAGACCGCCAAGGTCTCGACGGGCAGTTCCTGGTTTAAGAAGTAGAAAGCGGTTTGATGCGCGATACGGTCCCCGGATTCCGGTCTTTGCTCCGTCTCTCCTGCGCCGCAGCCGCGGTACTGGGGCTCTTTGCGCTCCTGTCCGGCTGTTCCTCCTTTGAGCACCATCAATATGTTTTCTGGGGGGAGATCGTTCCCCAGCATCCGGAAACCCTCGAAGACTACTGGGTCGACTACGGCCCCTTTCTGCCGGACGACCACACGAAGAAGATGCGCCGCGGCAAGGCGGGGGTTCTCCGCTTCTACAAAAAGGGGGACTTTGAACGCTCGATTCCGGTTGACGGCGAACTGGTCGTCTATGTCTTTGAAGGGCACAATGACGGCGTAGAACTGACTCTGCCGAAATACAAACTCACCGTAGATTCACAGCGCCTGAACCGCCAGCGGAAGTTCGACAAGGAGAAGGGCTACAGCTATCACATCTGGCTCGACTTGGGTGAAGTCGACCAGCCGGAAGAGGCAATCTCGATTCTGGCGGTCTTTACCGAAACGAAGACGCGCGACCAGGTCGCCTCGGGAATCACCTACACGCAGATCGGCGGCGAACCGACCCACGAGACCAATCTGAAAGGGAGCCGAAAAGGAGATCTGCTGAAACAGGAACTCGACGTAAAGTCAAACGACCCGGCACGGCAGACAGCCGCGTCCGACAAGGGTGCCGCGGCGGAAGTTTCCGACACCGCCCGCGGCAAAGAGGAGTCGAATGAGCTTCTTTCGATCAACCTCTCCGAATCGCTCGCCGATCAAATCGCATCGGCTCCGGCGCCGGTCATTGACGAGAGTCCGTCCCGGCCGCCGGTCAAGACCGCACTGGTCACTCCTGAACCGGCCCCCGTCGAAGAGCCGCTCCTCCCCTCGAAAAAACTGACCTTCGACCAGCTGCGTACAGCCGGAGACCCCCTCTCCGCCGCCGGAGGAACGCTCATGCCCCAAACCGCCCAGCAGCAGCCGGCCGCCGCCGAACCGAACCTGTTGGACGGGAAGCAGGCGGGGGGCGCTAAGGTCCTCTATCAGCAAGCCGCGGACCCCGGAATATAAAAACGCCGCAACCGGTCTTCTCTTTTCGTTTCAAGATTTGTTCCCCCGGCGGCTGCCGCAAAACGCCCGGGTCCGGTCCGCTCTTTCCCGACGCCCGCAAAACGCCCGGGCAGATCTCATGTCGATGACGGAAATACCGTCTGCCGCAGTCGGCGGCCGACGTCTGTTAAAAAACCGAACAGCGGTTATAATGGGAGGATATATCCTTCCGGCGGTCCGCCGTTCCGCATCTTGGCCGAACCGGGCTCCGCCGATCCCGACATTCCAACCCCGAATCAAAGGACAACCGTCATGACGGCTTTTCAGCATTGCATTAACCCCGACTGCGGACATTCGTTTGACCTCCTGGAAGTCCATCACCGCTGCCCCGACTGCGGCGCGCTTTTGGATGTGGAATACGAATGGGACAAGCTCCCCGTTCCGAAAAGTCTCGCCCATTTCGAACAGTACTGGGGCCAGCGCCGGATCCCGCAGCGGCACAGCGGCGTCTGGCGGTTCCACGAACTGCTCCCGTTCGCCAAACTTGAAGAGTGCGTAACGATCGGCGAAGGGCAGACGATCCTTCAGAAGGCCGACTACGTCGCCCCGTACGCGGGTCTGGTTCCCGGATCCCTCTACCTGCAATACGAGGGGATGAACCCGTCCGGATCGTTCAAGGATAACGGGATGGCCGCCGGCACCACGCACGGCAAACTGGTCGGCGCCAAGCATACCGCCTGCGCGTCGACGGGAAACACCAGCGCCTCGCTGGCAATCTACTGCGGGGTGACCAGGATGATGAACGCGGTCATCTTCATCGGTTCGGGGAAGATCGCCTACGGCAAGCTCTCGCAGGCGCTCGATTACGGCGCGCGCACGATCCAGATCGAAGGGGATTTCGACGATGCCATGGCGCGCGTTCAGGAAGCCTCAAAGAAACTGAACCTCTATCTGCTCAACAGCCTCAACCCGTTCCGGCTCGAGGGGCAGAAGACGATCATGTTCCGCGTTCTGGAAGGGCTCGGCTGGGAGGTTCCCGACTGGATCGTCGTTCCCGGCGGGAACCTGGGAAACTCCAGCTCGTTCGGCAAGGCCTTCATCGAGCTGCACAAGCTCGGACTCATTAAAAAGATCCCGCGCCTGGCGGTGATCAACGCCGCCGGAGCCGATACCCTCTACCGCCTTTTCGAAAAGGAAGGGCTCCGCTGGAACGGCGGCCGGTGTGACCAGGCCCACATCAAAAAATTCTACGACCAGATGGACGCCGAGGGGCGGCGAGCCGACACGATTGCCAGCGCGATTGAGATTAACCGTCCGGTCAACCTGACCAAATGCCTCCGCGCGCTCGACTTCTGCAACGGCGTGGTCCGCGAGGTCACCGAACAGGAGATCCTCGACGCGAAGGCGAACGTCGGCGCCGGCGGACTCGGCTGTGAACCGGCGAGCGCGGCGAGCCTGGCGGGAACGAAAAAGCTGGTTGCCGAAGGAGTGATCGGAAAAGACGAACGGGTCGTCTGCATCCTGACCGGAAACCAGCTGAAAGACCCGAACGCCACGGTCGCGTATCACGGAAACAACAAGGAGTTCTTCGAATCCGTTCTCGGCAAACGGGGAGTCAGGACAACCGAGTTTGCCAACCATCCGGTGACGGTCGCCAACGATATCGACGCGATCATCGATCTGCTCAAATAATCGCTCAGAAGCGGAAAGGCCAAATCATGACAGAAAAAACACGCGTTGCCATTTACGGCGCCGCCGGCCGGATGGGAAAACGTCTGATCGCCCTGGCGGCGGCGGATCCCGCACTTGAAGTCGCGGCCGCCGTGGAAGCCGCCGGCCATCCCCTTCTGGGGTCCGACAGCGGCGAAGTTGCCGGGATCGGAACGAACGGCATCCCTCTGACCGATGCGATTCCCGAATCGGCCGCGGCCGACGTGGTAATCGACTTCTCGGCTCCCGCCGCGCTCGAGACGCTCCTCGGCCTCTGCCGCGCACGGAACCTGGCGCTTGTCTACGCGACGACCGGCCTTTCGGAAGAGCAGAAGGAAAAGCTCCGCGCCGCCGCCGCCGATGTGCCTGTCCTCTGGTCTCCGAGTATGAGCCTGACAGTAAACCTGACGATGAAACTCGCCCAGATCGCCGCCGAGGCGCTCGCCGACAAAGACGCCGACGTTGAAATCATTGAGAAGCATCATCGGTTCAAGGCGGACGCGCCGAGCGGAACCGCACTCAAGTTCGGACAGCTGATCGCCGAGAAGATGAACCTGACCGGCGAAACACACGGCCGCAGCGGCAAGCCGGGCGCCCGGCCGCATAACGAGATCGGATACCACGCCGTGCGGATCGGCGACAATCCGGGGGAACACAACATCATCTTCGGTCTGCTGGGCGAGACGATGGAACTGACGGTCAAGGCGACCAACCGCGATGCCTACGCTTCCGGCGCCCTGTCCGCGGCGAAATTCCTGGCGGGAAAAGTCCCGGGCCGGCTCTACGGCATGGACGACGTGCTCAAGCTGAGCTAACCCGGACTCTTTTCAAGCCGATTGAAATTTTTTAGAATAGCGGCTGGCCTCTTCCCTTCTCGCGGGGGAGCCGGCCGTTTTTGTTTCTGCACAGGTCTTTCGTTCACTCACATTCGGAAGCGGGGTCATTATGAAACGCGTTCTCCTTTCGGTTATCCTCCTCCTCGCCGCGGCCGGTATCCTCTCCGCCGCCGAACCGGCGCCCTTTTACGTCGGCGCCGCCGCCGTTGAAATCACCCCGCCGGTCGGGTTCCGCCTTCGCGGCTATTTCGACGAACGGATCTCGACCGGGGTGCACGACCCGATCTACTTCAAGGCACTGGCGCTTCGGCAGGGGGAAAATACCGCGGTTCTCATGTTTTCCGATACCTGTTCGATTCCGACCAGTTCAACCGATCCGATTCGGGACGCGATCGCCGAAAAACGCGGAATTGACCGGGAAGCGATCATCATCTGCGCCACCCACTCGCATACCGCCCCTCTCTTCTGCGGCCCGATCCGGAAACATCTGCACGCCCGGGCGATGGCGCAGAACAACGGAACCGATCCGTGCGAGCCGATCGACTACGAGCAGTTCTTCATCGACCGGGGAATTGAGGCGATCAATACAGCGCTCGACAATCTCCGCCCGGCGGTACTCGACGAGGGGCAGAAAGACCTCCTCGGCGTTTCGTTCAACCGCCGGTTCATCATGAAAGACGGTTCGGTCCGGTTCAATCCGGGATTCGACAATCCCGATAAGGTCCGGCCCGCGGCGGGAATCGACCCGAAGTTCACCTTCTTCCTCTTTAAGGACGCGGACACCGACGCGCCATTCACCTCCCTGACCAACTTCGCGCTCCATCCCGACACGACCGAAGGGACGCTGATCAGCCAGGATTATCCCGGTTATCTGAGCAATGTGCTGCAGTCGCGGTTCGGAGCCGATTTCGTTTCGGTCTTCGGAAACGGCACTGCGGGAGATATCAACCACCTCGATTTCGCCGGAGGGAGCGAGCCGCGCCACGCCTCGGAAATCGGGACGATCCTGGGGCTCAACGCGCTTGAAATGACGAATCATCACGGACTCGGCCGTGTGACGCCGAGCCTGGCGTTCCACGGTGAGATCCTCGAGTGGCCGAAACAGAAGTTCACCGACAAGGACCTTGAAAAGGCCGAGAATATGATGGAACTGGCGGTCGCACCCGAAGGGAAAGGGCTCCCCTTCCTCGACCGCGCGCGGGCCGAAAAAATTGTGAACTGCTCCTTCTACCCGGACATCCTCCCGCTCGACATTCAGGCCGTGCGGATATCCGATGACCTGGCGATCGTCTCCCTGCCGGGTGAAATTTTCGTCGATCTGGGAAACGCGATCCGGGAAAACTCCCCGTTCAAACAGACGATCGTTCTGGAACTTTCCCAAGGGGATTACCTGTACGTGCCGACCCTCAAAGCTTTTGAGGAGGGAAGCTACGAGACGATCGACTCCGTCCTGGCTCCCGGCGGCGGCGAGGCGGTCGTCGAAAAGGCGCTCGAAGTCCTTAGAAAGTTGAAAGAAAAATAGGATCGGACGCCGGCCAGCGAGCCGCGGGAAGAATCGAACCCCGTCCCGGACGGAGGAATAGTGCCGCATCGCCGGATAGAAAGGAAAAGAATGATCACATTAATCTGTTACGACCGCTGTACCACATGCAGGAAAGCGCAGAAGTGGCTCGACGCGCACGGGATAAAATACAAGGTCCGCCCGATCAAAGAAGAGAACCCGACGGCGAAAGAATTATCGGCTTGGATTAAAAAAAGCGGCAAGGGAGCCCGAAAGTTCTTTAACACAAGCGGAATCCTCTATCGGCAGCAGGGGCTTTCGGCCCGCGTAAAAGAGATGACGGAAGAGGAAATGATCGGCCTTTTGGCGACCGACGGCATGCTGGTCAAGCGGCCGATCCTGGTCACCGGCAAGACCGTTTTGGTCGGATTTAACGAAGCGGAGTGGGAAAAGAGCGTCTCCGAACCGGGCCGGTCGGTCTAAGGGGGAGAAGGAGAAATCATGAGCAAGCAAGCCGCCGTTAAGACCGCGAAAGTCTATTTCACCGACTTCCGGACGGAATACGGGGGACGGAGTCTTCCTGAAAAGCTGAAGAAACTGGCGCGAACCGCCGGACTCGACAAGATTGACATGGAGGGGAAATTCGTCGCGATCAAGATGCATTTCGGCGAACTCGGAAATATCAGTTATCTGCGTCCCAACTACGCCAAGGCGATCGCCGACCTGGTGAAAGAGCTGGGCGGCAAACCGTTCCTGACCGACTGCAACACGATGTATCCCGGCTCGCGCAAAAACGCCCTGGAACATTTGGAGTGCGCGTGGGAAAACGGGTTTACGCCGCTGTCGGCCGGCTGCCCGGTGATCATCGGCGACGGACTGAAAGGGACCGACGATATCGCCGTCCCCCTGGAAGGATGCGAGTACACCAAAGAGGCGAGAATCGGCCGGGTAATCATGGATGCCGACGTTTTTATCAGCCTGACCCACTTCAAGGGGCACGAGATGACCGGGTTCGGCGGCACGATCAAAAACATCGGAATGGGATGCGGCTCCCGCGCCGGGAAGACCGATCAGCATTCCGGCGGAAAACCGACCATCGATCCCGGCCTCTGCCGCGGATGCAGGCGGTGCCTCCGCGAATGCGCCAACAGCGGTCTGGTCTACGACGGCCGGCGCCGCAAGATGAGGGTCAATCTGACTCACTGCGTCGGATGCGGCCGCTGTCTGGGCGCGTGCAACTTCGACGCGATCGATTTCGCTCAGAATCAGGCGATCGCCGTTCTGAACGCGAAGATGGCCGAGTACACCAAGGCGGTGGTCGCCGGGCGCGACGCGTTTCACATCTCACTTATCACCGACGTCTCCCCCTACTGCGACTGTCACGGCGAAAACGACGCGCCGATCCTCCCGAATATCGGGATGTTCGCTTCGTTTGATCCGGTCGCGCTCGACCAGGCGTGCGCCGACGCCTGCCTGGCCGCCGTTCCCCTTCCCGACTCGGTCTTAGGGGACCGGATGGCAGCAAAAGGGTTCGTCGATCATCACGATCACTTTAAAAACACCACACCGGAATCGGAATGGGAGACACAGCTCATTCACGGCGAAAAGATCGGGCTCGGCACGCGGAAATACAGGCTGATCACGATGAAGTGAGACTCGCGGGTGTTAGCGGCGAAACATCGGCGCGATACATCGCCCGCGCGGCTTGCTCCGGAATAACGCCGGGGGCCGACCGCGCGCCCGCCAACAAACGGGCGCTTCCGGCTAGCTGAAACCTCGACAGAGATATACTGCCCTCCGTAGCTCGCGGACCTCTACTCCCATTCGACCGTTCCGGGCGGCTTGGACGTGATGTCGTAGACGACGCGGTTGACCTGCTCCACTTCGTTGATGATCCGGTTGGAGATGCGGCCCAGCAGATCATAGGGTATCTGCGCCCAGTCGGCCGTCATGAAGTCATCGGTAACAACCGCGCGGATCGCGACCAGCTCCGCGTAGGTCCGGTGATCCCCCATGACGCCGACTGTCTTGACGCCGGGAAGAATCGCGAAAAACTGCGCCAGCCCCCGCTCGTAATCCGATTTTCTGACCTCGTCCCGCAAAACGGCGTCCGCTTCCTGCAGAATGGCGACCCGCTCGGCGGTCACCTCGCCGACGATCCGCACGCCGAGTCCCGGACCGGGGAACGGCTGCCGCCAGACCAGCTCTTCCGGCAGGCCAAGCTGCCGGCCGACCCGGCGGACCTCGTCTTTGAAAAGGAGACGCAGCGGTTCAATCACGCCGAGGAACCGTATATCTTTCGGCTTTTTGACTTCGTTGTGATGCGTCTTGATCGTATCGGCATGGCCGCTGCCGCTTTCGATGAAGTCCGGATAGATTGTTCCCTGCGCGAAATAGCCGTTCTCATAATTCTCGCGGATATTGTCCCAGAAGACCCTGTAGAACTCTTCCCCGATCGCCTTGCGCTTGTCTTCCGGGTCGGTGAGCCCCTTGAGCCGGAAAAAGAACTGATCGGCCGCGCTGATGCGGACGAAGTTCATGTCGAAAAGGGACGTGAACGTCCGTTCGACGAAATCCCCTTCCTCTTTCCGCATAAGCCCATGGTCGACGAAGACGCAGGTAAGCTGCCTGCCGACCGCACGGGAAAGGAGGGCGGCCGCCACACTCGAATCGACCCCGCCGGAAAGCCCCAGCACGACCTGATGTCCGCCGATCCGTTCCCGCAGCGCGGCAACGGTCTCTTCGATGAAGTTGTCCATCTTCCAGTCCCCGGCACAGCCGCAGATGCCGAAGAGAAAATTCCCAAGGAGCGCCGTGCCGAACTGCGTGTGACTCACTTCCGGGTGGAACTGGACGGCGTAAAGCCGGCGCGCGCCGTCTTCCATCGCGGCGCAGGGGCAGGCGGATGTGGATGCCGTCACTTCAAAGCCTGCGGGAGGCTCTGAGATATAGTCTGTATGACTCATCCAGCAGATGCCCTGTTCGGGAATCCCTTTCCAGAGCCGGCTCTGCGGCTTTCGGACGGATATCTCGGTGCGGCCGTATTCGCTGACGGGAGCGTGCGCGATCACGCCGTCTTTCATATAGGCCATGAGCTGGGCGCCGTAACATATCCCGAGAACCGGAATTCCGGCGTCGAGAATCTCCCTGGCGTAATGCGGAGAACTCTCGAGATAGACGCTGTTCGGCCCGCCGGTAAAGATGATCCCTTTCGGATTCATCGCCTTCAGTTCCGAAAACGGAACGGTATAGGGGACAACCTCGGCATAGACGTTCAGGTCCCGAACACGCCGGGCGATCAGCTGGTTATACTGACCGCCGAAGTCGAGTACAACGATTAACTCTCTGTTCATCTTTTTATATTCCGGCTGACCTGTTTTGAGATTCCCCTCACGCTTTACGGCTCTGACAGTCTACCGCCGCCTGAATAAAACCGCGGAAAACGGGATGCGCCCGGTTCGGCCGCGACTTGAACTCGGGGTGAGCCTGTGTGCCGATGAAAAAGGGATGATCTTTCAGCTCGATCATCTCGACAATCCGGTTGTCGGGGGAGAGCCCCGAAAGAACCATTCCCGCTTTCTGCAAGTCTTCCCTGAAATCATTGTTGACTTCATAACGATGCCGATGCCGTTCGGAAATCCGTTCCATGCCGTATAACTGATACGCGATGGAGTCTTTCCGAAGAACGCAGGGATAGGCGCCCAGCCGCATCGTGCCGCCCAGATCGGTCACCGTCTTCTGTTCCGGCATCAGGTCGATCACCGGATGAGTGGTGTCGGGCTCGAATTCCGTACTGTTCGCGGCGGACAGCTGAAGTACATTTCGGGCGAAATCGACGATTGCCATCTGCATCCCCAGACAGATCCCCAGATAAGGGATCTTCCTGGCACGGGCATAGGTCGCCGCGTAGATGATCCCTTCGATCCCCCGCCCGCCGAATCCGCCGGGCACAATGACCGCGTCAACATCACCTAAGACGGCGTCGGCAGTTTCCGGAGTCAGGTCTTCCGATTCAATCCACTTGATATTGACCTGGGCATGGTTGGCAAACCCGCCGTGCTTTAAGGCCTCGACAACCGAAAGATAGGCGTCGTGGAGTTCGGTGTATTTCCCGACAAGACCGACCGCCACGCTCTTTTCAGGATGCCGCAGGACGTGCGAGAGATTTTCCCATTCGCTCAGATCCGGCTTCGGCGACTCCAGACGAAGACAGGAGAGGGTGCGGTCGGCGAGATGCTCCTTTTCCATGGCGAGCGGCACTTCGTAGAGATACTCGACGTCGCGGTTCTCCAGAACGTTTTCGGGCGGGACATTGCACGAAAGGGCGATTTTCTCCTTCATGCCGTCCGAAAGGGGAAGTTTTGTGCGGCAGATCAGAATATCGGGCTGAATCCCGAACGCCTGCAGACGCTTGACGCTCATCTGCGTCGGTTTCGTCTTGAGTTCACCCGAAACATCCAGATAAGGGATCAGCGTCACATGGATCATGATGACGTTTTCGCGCCCTTTTTCCCACTGGAACTGGCGGATCGCCTCGAGGAACGGCTGACTTTCAATATCGCCAACCGTGCCGCCGACTTCGATGATCGCTATTGTATGATGATCCGGTTCCTTTTCTCCGGCACCGTAGAAGCGGGATTTGATCTCGTTGGTGATATGGGGGATGACTTGAACAGTGCCGCCGCCGTAATCGCCGTGGCGCTCTTTATTTAAAACCGTCCAATAGACTTTCCCGGAGGTCACGTTGGCGTTTTGGTCCAGGTTCTCGTCGATGAATCGCTCGTAATGCCCGAGATCCAGGTCGGTCTCGGTGCCGTCGTCGGTCACAAAGACTTCCCCGTGCTGGATCGGGTTCATCGTTCCGGGGTCGATATTGATGTAGGGATCGAATTTCTGCATCGTCACGCGGAATCCCCTGGCTTTCAGAAGCCGTCCGAGCGACGCGGCGGTAATCCCCTTGCCGAGCCCTGAAACAACACCTCCGGTAACGAAAACATACTTCATGCCGCCACCTCCCATCGCACTGAATATGTTTTTCATCAAAGGGACAGCAGGCCTTTCGAAACCGATGGGGCTCCGTCGGCGCCGCTATCGAAAAAAACATTTTAGCATATACCTTTGATATGTAAAGCCGCAGGCCGCCGCAGCGGCAATAAGAAAATACCCGGACGGCAGGCCCGCGCGGAAAGGGCTATTTTAAACTGTTTCCGGCAAGCCGGGAAACGGCATTGAAACACAAAAAAGCGGAAATCCGGAGGACAGGAAACGGGAAACAGTGAGGCAAATATCCCCGGCGCGATTCGAACGCGCGACCTACGGTTTAGGAAACCGTCGCTCTATCCCCTGAGCTACGGGGACATTTTCGTCGGCGGCCGCCGGCAGGAACGCCGGCGGCGCCGTGAACAGGATCACGGCACAAAGACGCGGCCGGTCAGCTTCTTGAACGCCTCGACGTACTTTTCGCGCGTCTTTTCGACGATGTCTTCGGGAAGCGCCGGCGGAACCGATTTCCGGTCCCAGTCGGAGGCCAGAAGCCAGTTCCGGACGAACTGCTTGTCGAACGAGTCCTGATCGCGGCCCGGCTCGTACGAGGCCGAAGGCCAGAAGCGGGAAGAATCGGGAGTCAGAACCTCGTCGGCCAGAACGATTTCTCCGTCCAGAACGCCGAACTCGAACTTGGTATCGGCAATGATGATCCCGCGCTTGGCGGCGTATTCACTGCCGCGGGTGAAAATGTCGAGCGAACGGTCGCGGAGGGTTTCGGAAACCTCCTTGCCGACCAGATCGACCATCGTTTCAAACGAAATGTTTTCGTCATGTCCCTCTTCGGCTTTCGTCGAGGGGGTGAAGATCGGTTCGGGAAGCTTTTCGCACTGCCGAAGTCCGGCGGGAAGAGATGCGCCGCAAACCGTCTGCGACTTCTGATACTCTTTCCAGCCCGAACCGGCCAGATAGCCGCGAACGACACATTCGATCGGAACGATCTTCGCCTTTCTGCAGAGGGTCGAGCGGCCGCGGAACTGATCGAGATCGGTCCCTTCGGGGAACGGCATTTTGTCAACGTCGGTCGTGATGAAATGGTTCGGCACTTCGAGACGGTCGAACCAGAACTCCGCGGTCTGGTTCAGGATTTTCCCCTTGTCGGGAATCCCCGTCGGGAGGACGAAGTCGAACGCGCTCAGGCGGTCGGTGCTGACCAGCAGGAGAGTGTCGCCGAAATCGTAGATATCGCGCACCTTCCCCCGTTTCGGAGTCATACCGGGCACAGACGTTGAACAAATCGCTTGCGAAAGCATGGAAAAACCTTCCTTCTACCAAAGGGTCAGATCGGTTTCGAGATCGGCGCCGGACCGCTCACGGACCTGGGTCTGGATCAGGCGGATCAGCCGGTGGACGTCGTCGGTCGAACATTCCGGTTCGATCAGAACAAAATTCGAGTTCCGGTCGCAGATGACCGCGCCGCCGATACGGGTCCCCTTCAGACCGGCGTCGTCGATCAGGTCCGAAGCGCTGCTCCCCGACGGGTCCTTGAAAAGACGCCCTGCCCCCTGATAGCCGAACGGCTGGTTCTTTTTGCGCAAAATCCAGATTTTTTGGAGACGGCGGGTCAGTTCTTCCGGCTCCTCGGTCTGAAGGCGGAAACGGCAGGCGGTGATCACGCCGTCGGCAAACGGGTTGTTCCCCTCGGAAAAGTCAAGTTCGTCTCCGGCCAGGTCGGCGGTCTGCCCGTCGGGACGGACGACGCGAACCGATTCAAGCCACTGGGCGATATCGCCGTCGGAGGTCGAAATGTTGTTCCGAACCGCGCCGCCGACCGTACCGGGGATACCGATCAGCCCTTCCAGACCGGTCAGCCCTGCATAGACGGCACTGGTAATGACGCGTCCCAGTTTGGCGCCGGTTCCGACCGAAACCGTTTCGGAAGCGGGATCGGGACTGATCGAACAGAAGGCGGGAGCACTCAGGCGGATCACCATGCCGGGAACACCCGAATCGGAAACGAGGACGTTTGTCCCGGTTCCGAGGAAACGGGTTTCAATCCCCGCCTGCGTTGCGGTCTGCAGGAGATCGGCGAGCTCTTCTTCGCTGCGAGGCTCGGCAAAATACTCAACCTGCCCTCCGAGCTGAAGCCAGGTATGCATCGCCAGGGGAACGGACGTCCGAAGAATCTGTTTGAATCGGGTAAAATTTTTCATCGCGATACGGAAGGGGATACCGGGGATACGGATAAAAGCAGGAAGAATAACCCCGACTGGAATCGAACCAGCAACCTTCGGCTTCGGAGGCCGACGCTCTATCCAATTGAGCTACGGGATCACTGTAAACAAAAAAGCCCGTGATCGTCTCACGGGGCTTGGAGTGCGGGAAAGAGGACTTGAAC
>JAEEGL011931089.1_pt1 | contig 24132 bp, 19 predicted proteins | sample 9134231 | NCBI WGS metagenome assembly JAEEGL01 (sample SAMN16246548, study PRJNA631951) | gut metagenome | biome: gut microbiome; feature: rumen; material: fiber-attached | host: Bos | place: Iran: Karaj | collected 2018-10
ACTTCGAAATGATCGGGAACCTTGACCTGATCTTCGGGAAGCTCAGGGAGCGGACGCCAGTAAGAATCTGCAAGAGGAGTAGCCTCAAGCAGTTCGGAGTGATAAACGGTAGGTTCGGTAAAAGTAGCTTCAGTTGAGACGAGAGTCGCAAAGACGGGAGTGCTGTCTGAAGTCTCTGCCGTTCTTGCATAGTTAATGATCTTGGTTATGCCCAAAGTGATAAGGATAACTGCAAGAAGTGCGGAAACGGATAAAAGGATCGTGATGATCTTTTTGAGTTTCTGGATCTCAGCATCATTAGTATTAGTATTTAAATTACTATTATTAAGCATAGGACAATTATACAGACCTGTCTTCAAAAGAACAATTGGAAAAGGGACACGTGCGCAAAGAGTATCAACCTGTGATAAAATCTGATTATAAATAATTGACTTTTTAGCAGGTTGGAAATGATAGTTCGTAATTGTGCCGGCGGAATAGTATTTACAGGGGATAAGGTACTTCTTGTTGCCAATGACAAGGAGGAATGGGGTTTCCCCAAAGGCTCCGTTAAGACGGACAGCGATCTGAGTTTGTCTGAATTTGCCAAAACGCGTGTAAAGATAGAGACATCTGTCGATGCCAAGGTCATTGCGCCCTGCGGCAAGACAAATTACGAGTACTATTCGATATCAAGAAGAAAGCCTGTCCATAACAATATCTCCTGGTTTGTAATGAAGGCCGACAGCGAGGAATGCAAAGCCGATCCCGAATCCGGAACGGTAAACTGCAAGTTTGTCGGCGTTGCCGTTGCACTTAATGAGATTACATACAGCCAGGATAAATCTCTCCTCATGATGGCTTATCAGAAGTACAGGGAGAGCATGAAGGATTGAGCCCAAGCGTAACTCTCAGCAAGACCGGTGATTCAAAGATCGAAGTCAAGAAGTCGGTCTTTATCGGAAAGAGCTTTCATATAACTTCACCCGAAGAAGCCGCTAATTATCTTGCCGAAGAACGCAAGAAGTATCCTGATGCAAGGCATCTGTGTTATGCGTGGGTACTGGGCGGGGAAGTGTCCAGACAGAAATCCAGTGACGACGGCGAGCCACAGGGTACGGCAGGCCAGCCTTTATTAGAGCTTTTGACTTCAAATGGTTTTACGGATTCGCTCATCTGTGTCACCAGATATTTCGGAGGAACTCTTCTCGGCAAGGGAGGACTTAAGAGAGCATATACCGACAGCGGCAGAGCGGCTCTTGAAGCAGGGGAGCCGGTTACGTTGATCCAGGCTCTAAAGTGGAGACAGAACTGTTCTTATCCGGTTTTCGAGATGCTCTCGCGCAAGGCTTCCCAGTCCGGCTGGACTCTCGAAAATGTGGAGTACGGTCAGGATGTTGCTTTTGATATCATAGTTCCGGAAAAGAGCGGGGACGAGCTTAAGCGGGTGTGCCTTGATCTTTCGGGAGGCGCGCTCGTGCTTGGGGATTCAGAGAGCCTTCTCATGATGGGAGAGAAAGCTTCCGTTTCCTGACTTGCGATTTGGACCAAAATCGCCCAAAATATGTGAGACGTCAGGGGTAGAATATCACCTGACGGACAAGGGAGACGTGATCACGCATGGAAAACGACAATAAGGAAATGAACGAAAGACAGGAGCGCATTCCTCAGAACTCAAAGGAAAAGAGCTACCGTCTGACGATATTCGTCTTATCAGTAATCCTTTTGGCATGTGTGCTGTTCTCCGGCTTCCAGTCCGTATATATATTCAAGCTCAACAGCGGCCGCGAAGGGATACTCTCATATACAAGAACAGGTTCGACTACCACGGAGACCACAAGTGAGGTTCCTGAAGAAACAGAAGATAAGCCTGCCGAAGAACGTCCCGAACCATGGTTCTCACTGGAAGATGCAGCTTATGTCCCTTCAGCTGACAAGACCAGGATGACCACCGTGGAGATCGCAAAGCAGGTAAGTCCTGCTACCGTGTCCCTGAAGGTAATAGGTGTTGATAACGATACTGAGACGGTCATAGGATCAGGTACAGGATTCATTATCACGGATGACGGATATATCGTTACGAATAAGCATGTTGTCGTTCTCGCTGAAGAGGCGGTAAGCACATATTACGTAACCGTTGTACTGCCGGGCGACGAACTCCCCGTCAGGGCAGAGGTCGTCGGAAGTGATACGCAGACAGACATTGCGGTCCTTAAGGTGGATACTGACAAAAAGCTGCCCTGTGTCAAATTGGGCGACTCCGATCTTCTTCAGGCAGGTGAGCTTGCGGTGGTAATCGGAAATGCTCTGGGATCTTTGGACGATTCCGTTACGGTCGGAGTAATCTCGGCGCCTTCAAGAGAGATCAACCGCAACGGATACCGTGTTGAGGTAATCCAGACAGATGCTTCGGTCAATCCGGGAAGCAGCGGCGGACCGCTCATCAATTCATATGGCGAAGTAGTCGGCATCACTAATTCCAAGATAATTACTTCCACATCCGAGAATGTCGGATTTGCAATTCCCGTCAATGCCGTTAAAAAGGTAATCGAAGACATCATCAATTACGGCAAGGTGGTAGACCGCCCTTATCTCGGTGTTTCCGTAAGATATGTTCCTGAAGGTTCTTATTATGGCGCTGAGGGCGGAATCTTCGTTGAAGAGATAGTAATGAACGGACCTGCTTACAATGCCGGGTTCAAACTCGGAGACAAACTCATATCGATGGACGGTGTTGAAATAAAAGAGACCGGTGATATTATTAAGGTGCGCGATTCACATAAGGTCGGAGATACGATAGAAGTCGTAGTCGAACGTGACGGCAAAGAAATGACACTGTCACTTACGATAGCAGACAGTGCCGATTTCCCTGATTAAGCGCAAACTATATTTAAGGATGTTGATTATATGAGCAGCGGAAACAATAAGAAAATCGGAACCAAGGTTATGGCTTGGATATTGATCGGAGCTATGCTCCTTACTTTTGTTTTCGCAATCGTTGTCGTATTGGTCCAGCAGTTTTCGATGGGCGCATAAGATAAAGGGAATGAACCCTTTACCTTACGGTACGTCCTTTATCTGAGCCAATCCGTCTTCATGGAATTCCCAAACGTATTCTGAAGCTTTTCCGCTGATGAACTGCTGATAGTTGTTCATTCTGAGGAAGCTGTTTACCCTGTCATACCATTCGGGGTTGGGCGATTCTGATATGAAGTAGATTATGTAGAATGTTCCGCCCACCTCGATCATGGTCTTATCACCGAGTTTACGGTCAGGCGAGAATATCCATTCAGCCATGGCCCCTGTATATTTAGCCTGATATATCTGGCTGTCGTGAACTATCGAGAGTTCTCCGGCGAGGATATAGTCGTTATAAAGATTTTCTACCTCATTGCAGCTGTCGGCATCTTCGATGTAGTCGAAGATCTCCTGGCCCAATGCCTGTGTAGCGGCGATGTCGGGCTGCATGTTCTCGTTCAACTGCTGGTTAGCAGTGATGATGTAGCAGTTGCGGAGATGCTCTGACATACGGTCTCTTGATACGAATACAAGAATGATGGGGAAGCCGTCTTCGTCAGGGATTATGGTCGCATCGCCGACTTGTCTTGTCTCGTCAAAGAGCCATCTTCTGAAATCGACGTGTGTTACGTCCTCGAAACGGCAGTTTGCGATAAGCGTGGAGTCAGGCTGTGAAAGCGTGTTTGCGGCAACACCTGAGAAGTACTTGGCAGCGCATGACTCGAACTTTGAAGGATCGCCGTTCATTGCGTCAATGATCTTCTCGGCATGGAGGTTCGCCGTATCGATAAATGCCTGGTCTCTCTGCTCGTAGGTGATCCTTAAGATCTTATAACTTACGAGGTCATAGATCGTTCTAGACTGGTTATATGCATGCTCGGCCTGCTCGTCTGAAGCTGAGAGCTGGATGAGCTTCTCACCCTCTGCGTAGTCTTCCGTGAAGTATTTTTTCGCGAGCGTGTTGATGATTATCTGCTCATCGACCTGGCTTCCGAATACACCCTTGATGTATGTGTCGAGAGGCACGCCGAGTTCATCAGCCTTACCCTTGAGCCAGTTGATGTATGCATTGGCTCTGTCATAGTGAGCCTTCTCGATTACAAATCCCTGGGCTGTGGCATCGTCATAGAGGATCTCGATCTTCTGGAGATCCTGTGCAGTTACATATCTGAAGTAATCTCTGTAAGTCTGGAAGTTCTCATCGTCAAGATAAGGAGATGAGAGCATTTTTTCCGTGTCCGCAGCGAAAAGATCGACACCTTCGTTCAGGAGTTCATAGTGGTACATGAAACTGAATTCGCCGCTTGATATGTCTCTTCCGTTAATTGTAAGAGGGCTCTTGAATGATTCATCCATGCCCGTATCAAGTGCAAAAGAAAGGATCGCGATTCCGGCTACCATTAAGATTCCCAAAAGAACAAAGAGGATACCGGCATTTTTTCTGTGCTTGCCCTGCTCAAGTGCATCTTCGTTCCTGTCGAGGTTGATCTCAGTAGGGATCTCCTCTTCCTTGGGTTCATCCTTGACCTTGCTGTTCTTGCTCTCGGGCAGGGAAGGCAGGTCGGGAACTATTGCTGTATCAGCGGGCTTACCGGTGAGAAGTTCCGGATCGATCTCCGCAAGATCGTTTAATGTGACACTCTTCTTGGGCTCTTCAACCGGGGAGTCCATGAAATCATTGGTCGGATTGCTCTCTGAAGAAGCAAGTACCTCTGTCGTTAAAGCATTCTCGTCAACCACCGGCTTACGGGCTTTTTTATCGTCATTTCTATTCTGTCTGTTTTTACCCTTCATCAAATTTCCCCTTCGATTAGTTACAGGTTAAAGACACTTTACCATAAAAGAAGAAACATATAAGGTAAAGTGTGCTATTATTAACACGTTTGTAATCTAAGAATAATAAATACCAGGGGTATTATGTGGGAAAAAATAGTCCAATACTGAGAGAAAAGAGTGGCACTTTGGGTGTGCTTAAGGAATATTGGCCCCAATTTCTTCTGGCATTTCTGTTCCCTACGCTTACAGTGCTAGCTGCTTTTGCGGTAACAGGTTGTTACCCGTTCGGTGACAGGACGATGCTTACTGTCGACCTTTATCACCAATATTGTCCTTTCCTTGTGGCGTTCAGGAACAAAGTTCTGTCCGGAGAGTCGCTTTTCTATACCTGGAATGACGGTCTGGGTCAGGAATACTATGCCGCTTATGCCAATTACGCGGCAAGCCCCCTCAATATCTTTGCGATTTTCTTTAACGCAAAGACCATGCCCATATTTATCGAATTCATAACATGTCTCCGTGCAGGTCTTTCTTCGGTCTTCATGGTTCTGTTCTTATCTGCCAATGACAACAAGAGGATAGACAATATTACTGTCGTATTCAGCTCATCTTATGCGCTTTGCGGATGGTTCATATCCTTTTTCTGGAACATTATGTGGTGCGACGCCGTCGTGCTTTTGCCGTTGATAGTGCTCGGCCTTCGAAAACTCCTTCTCGAGAAAAAGTGCGGCCTTTATGCCGTAACTCTTGCCATAGCCATCATCAGCAACTACTATTCCGGCTACTTCCTCTGTCTTTTCCTCGTGCTCTTCGCACCGGCCTACTACGTCTGCCTTTATTCGCGCGAGAAAGCCAAGGGCGATCCCGGAAGGCTCTGTTTCAAGACATTTATCGGAAGCGCGCTGCGTTTTGCCGCATCGAGCTTTATAGCTGCAGGCACTTCAGCGGTTTTATCGATTCCCACATATCTGATCCTCAAGAACTGCTCAGCCACGGGCGATGAACTGAAGATGGATTACGTTCTTCAGAATAATCTGTTTGATTTCTTCGGAAGACTGATGGTATCCGCAAACCCCAATATCAGAGACGGTATGGCCAATGTATACAGCGGGCTCGTAATTGTTCTTCTGCTTCCTTTATTCTTCCTGCTTCCTTCAAGAACAGGCATCAAGCTCAAGCACAAGATCGTATTCGGTTCGCTTCTTGGCATAATGTATTTAAGCTTTACCAACCGTATGCTTAACTTCATATGGCACGGATTCCATTTCCCAAACCAGATCCCTTTCAGAGAATCGTTCCTTATGAGTTTCCTGCTCGTTTTTATCGGATTCTTAACGATCAGACGCATCAGGAGTCTTGGTTCGAAATATATCACCGGTGCCATACTTAGCTCGGCTGCATTCCTTATCCTTTTCGAGAAATTCGGCACAGGCAATGAAGGTTACATCCAGATAGGCTCGACCCTTGTTTTCCTTATTGTCCAGGGTGCCGCCCTCCACACCGTAAGCAATATCAGAGCCGGCAAGAGTGAATTCTTCTGCGAGACGCTTCTGACGGTTACGATGATGGTGGAAATGTTTGCAGCTTCGCTGACAACGATAGGCCTTGTCTGCTATCACGAAGGTTTTACGGGTTATACGGCTTACGGCAAGAACTGGCAGGAAGTCTCAGCCTATGCAAAGGAAGTGGAAGGAACCGAAGGACACATGAACTTCGAGCGTTCTGAAATCTATCCGAACAACGTATGTGATCTCCAGTCACTTTATAACGTTAAGGGCATGTCCATTTTCTCTTCCACGACCAGGGAAAGCTTCGTTAAATATATGAGAAACTACGGTTTCCACAACAACGGCATCAACGGACTGCGCAATGCCGGTCTCACACGAGTTACCGCCACCGTTCTCGGTGTCAGGAATCTGGTCGAGACTGAAAAGGGACAGAGTGTTCCGGCTCTGTTTGAACAGGAGTACAAGGACGGAATAATTACCTCCTGGGCAAATCCTGATGCTTTGAGCGTAGGATTCATGACCGATACGGCGGTAATCGACTATGCTCCTGATTACGATAAGAACCTTGATGTTTTCGATAAGACAAACGAATGGCTCAACAGCATGGGCGCACCGGACGTTTATAAACCCGTAACGCTTACTACTGTTGCTTCAAGCAGCCTTTCCACAACGGATAAGCATGACGATGTTTTGGTATACAGTTCAGCGGGTTCCGCTAATAAGGACGGATACTCATTCAGCATCACAGTTGATGAAGCAGACATCGGTTCTGATGTTTATGTCTATGTCAATTCCAAAAAGGGCGGAAATGTCACGGTAATCAACAATGGCAAAACATTAAAGTTTGAGCTCAGAAGCTATCAGATAATCTGTCTCGGTGTTTATGAGGGTTCACCGATTGAACTTACCGTTAAATACAGCGATAATCCGGGATCTTCGATCTTCGTATACGGATATCAGCTTGACCAGGCAGGGTATGCCCAAATGGTACAGACATTCGCTGATGAACAGCTGGAAGTATCGGCTTACGATTCCACCACGCTTTCCGGACATATCGAAGTCAAGGAAGACGGACTCATGTTCCTGTCGATACCTTATGCTGAAGGCTGGACTGCAACAGTAGACGGCAAGCCCGCTGAGATCGTATCCGTCCAGGATGCGCTTATGGGAATAAAACTCGGGAAGGGCAGTCACGACGTAACGATCAAATATACACCTGCAGGTTTCAAAGAAGGCTTAATGATCAGTGCGGTCTCCGTATTCTTCATTGCCTTGCTCTTCATCGTACCTGCTGTTTCGAAAAAACTCAAAAAGAATAAAACGGTTTTGGGTGCTGCCGTTACGGCAGAAGATGTTGAGGCACAGGGAGCTTCTATCGAAGAAGTGCCTGTCTCGGAAGTCATGGGACAGGACGCGCCGACCGAGGAATCTTCCGAAGATATAGAACAGGCTGATGTCTCTGAAGCGCCTTCTGAAGTTATAGAACAGAACGACGACGCTGAAAAGCCGGAGGCAGATAATGATTAAGGCTGCGGCAGGAAAGCTCAAAACATATGACGGAGTAGTATTCTGCTTTATTGCATCGGTAATCATTGCAGTTGTTTCATATAACATCGGACTTCTGACAGAACCCGGAAAGATCCTGCCTACTGGACTTTCCATGCGCAACGGCGAAATGAGCGCCAATATTCTCCGCGGAATCGATCTTGCAGTTGAAGATGTAGAGCTCATCACATCCGGAAAGGCTTCGTCTGATCTGTGGAGACTTCTGACATTTGTTCATCTGGATCTGTTTTTTTACCTTGCCCTTCTTATTCCAAAAGCTGCCAGGACGATCCTTCTGGTCGGTTATTATTTGAGATTCGGCCTTTGCTGCTCTGCCATGTATTACTTCATGACCGCGCACATCAGGCTCTCCAGACTTCCTGCTGCTCTCCTCGGCGTAATGTATACATTCTCATCACAGATCGTACTGACCGCCCAGCATGCTTCTCTTATGAACATGGCACTCTTGATACCCATGACAATGTCGGCCTTTGATTCATATCTTCAAAAGAGAACATGGAAATCTTTTGTTCTCGTATGCCTTACATCATTTGGCGTTGCAGCATCCGGCGGATACGGACTCATTACAGGCATTCCTTTCATAATCATTATGGCTCTTCTCATGAGCATAAGCCTTTACAGCACATTCAAGATGGCAATTACTTCCTGGCTCAAGCTTTTGGGAGGAATAATTACGGGTCTCATCATGTCTGCGGCTTTTGCGGTTCCGGGCCTTATGTCGATGGAATTAAGCGTTGATATAGAACAAAGCTTCAATAATGCAAAGGTAAACTACACTGTTTTCGAGGTGATCAGAGGTACGTTCCTTCTCCGTTCAGGCAGCGTATATGTTAATAATTCCCCGCTGTTCTATGTAGGCATACTGACTCTTGTTGCCGTAATGGCATTCGCACTTAATGAGATGATCCCTGTAAGGCTTAAGGTCGCTTCAGCGCTTATTGCAGCTGTGATCCACATTATCTGCAGTTCGTCATTTGTGAATGAGACGGTAAGCGTTTTCGGAATTTCAGCACTTCTCAATTCTTCAAGGTTTATCTGTCTTGAGATAGTAATTTTCTTTATTGCGGCAATCGGACTTAAGAATGTTAAGAGCCTTGGACGCGGCGAATTCATCGCTTCGTGTCTCGTTCCTCTGTTCTTTCTTGTCATGTCCGGCAGTTCCGCATCAGGCACTTCTTTTGCAAGCCCGATCGTTATTAGCACATTCATTGGAATAATCGTTGAAGGATGCATTTTATATGCACTTGCCAAAGATAAGATTACGGATAAGGGCAAATATGCCGTTCTTTTCATAATCTTCACTTTTGTGGGTATTAATACGGCATTTATGTACTTCAACAACACGATTCAGAAAAACGCTGTTGATGAGTATTTCAAATTAAGCTACGGAGACAGTTCTTCTGAAAAACTGATCTATGACAGCGGTTTCGACCTTCCTGCCGTAACCGGCGGAGACAAATACCAGATCATACCCGGTGACCTCAGCGATTTTGTTGCCGGAGATACGGTTTTAGATGATATTAACTACTCATCGTTAAGGATTTCCGGAACCATGCTCTTTGATGAAATCTTCCTCAAGGCATCCGATAAGAAGGAATTAAGACAGGAAGGACCTAATACATATTTGTTAAGGGAGGGCGGCAACACCCTGACTTTCAGTCCCTTCGAGATAGAAGACGGAGAGAGAATGTTCATATACTGCAACGCAGTTAACGGAGCTACCGTAAATTTCTCTTCTGACAGCGGAGATTCGGCAAGTGCGTTTACCGGTCCTTTCTTCACGGAGATTGCCCAGACATCCGGTGAAGTGTCACTTGAGTTTACGATCGCTTCTGATGGCGACGATGCCTGCAGGATCTCGATCTTCAAGTTAAACCAGGAAGCCCTTGAATTCATGAAAGCGCTGTCCGGTACCGCAAGCGGTTCCAGATTCATGATCGATGTCTCTGAAGTTGACGGCATGTGCACCATTGTCCTGCCCTATGCATACGATGACACTACAGTCAGAGTCGACGGCATTACCTGTGACACGTTCGAATACTGCGGCAAGCTTGCTGCTGTTTTCGTTTGTAACAATAACGGTCTCATGGAAGTTTCCGTAGAGCGGAAAGATACAGGCATCATCCCGGGAATACTGGTAAGTGTCTTTGCGGCTGCCTGCCTTATCGCAATTCCGCTTACCCATATGTATAATGAAAAGAAGAAAGTAACCGGTGAAGGGACCGACAGCAATGCTTAGCAGGAAAATAACAGACGGCACGGAATTTGTAGTTTTTGACATGGAATGGAACCAGCCGATGCCGGGCAAAGAGTATCCGTTTGAGGTCAGCAAGCTTACCGGCGAGATCATAGAGATAGGCGCTTTCAAGTATGTTTATGACAATGGTGAGTTGATCTACAAAGATTCTTTCTCTACCGATATCGTTCCGGTAAAGTACACCAAGCTGCATTATCACGTAAAAAAAGTTACCCATAAGAAGAATGCAGATCTGTTAAACGGCATTCCGTTCAGGGAAGCTTATTCACAATTCAGAGAATTCTGCGGTGACGCTATCCTGGTAGGGTGGGGCAGTTCCGACCCTTCCATGCTCAAGATGAATCTCGAATTCTTCGAAATGGATTCAAAGCTCAACATGTTCTTTCTTGATCTCCAGCCGATATTCTCGCTCTTTGCAGGACTTCAGGGAACTCAGCGCAGCGTGGAAGCAGCTGTCGATTTCTATAATATTGATAAGAATGAGATATTTCACAGCGCTACGGCAGATGCACATTATACCGGTGCCGTATTTGAAGAGATCTTCAAACATAATAAGCCTTCAGCTGTAATATCAGCCATATCCAGTTCTTCCATTGACCCGGATGTTCCGTCTGATTTCAGTTTTGTAGGCCCCGAGTGTCTTGATGGCACGAGTGCTTTTGCAACATCTGTGAATTTTATGAAGAATTGTCCCCTTTGCGGAAAGAAGCTTTCCGTAAAGATTCCGTCATTTCGGATCCGCAAATCCCAGTATGCTCTGCTGGAGTGCAGGGAGCACGGCGAGCTTTTCTCACGTACAAGAGTAAAGAAAAACAAGGCAGGGAATTACTATGCGGCATCTGTGATGCGCTTTGCGACCCAAAACGATTACTGGCTCGTAGCCTCTAAAAAAGAGGAGTTTGACAAGTACGGTGAGAAGGGTAAACCCGTCGAAAAAACTGAAACTGAAGAAAATGTAACGTAATTTGTAAACGAAATGTTAACAAACTATGTAAAAAAAGTTAGCAAAATTCGAATTTTCTGTTGAAATTTGAATTCAGATAACTTAAAATAGGCATAACTAAAAGGGAAAACTGTGCGGGGTATTCTCGCCGGGCGTATAATTAAGTAATATCAGTACCATAATGAAGGAAGGTGCTTCTTATGATTAAAAGATTAGGTAAAGCTAAGAAGAAAAAGCAGGGTGCAATACTTGTCATGGTTGTACTCATTTTGGCACTTGCTATGATCTTCATTTCAATGGCCATGCTTCTTACCAAGGCTACGAGAAACCGTCTCTATGAGAACGCAATGTCCAGCCAGGCTCGTCTTACCGTTACTTCTGCAGCCGAGGTTTTCCTGGAGGCTCTCCAGACACAGGAAATTACCGATAAGCAGATGGACGGATTCCTTTCCGAGTCACCTACTAAGGCAGATGGTGCAATGAAAATGGTTATCGCTGGCGTTCCCGGAATGAGCGAAGATGCTGATAACTGCACAATGTTAAATATTTATTATCCTGATAAGACAAGTAAACCTAACGTTGTATATTGTGATTTCACAACTACAATCGGAGATCAGGTTGAAAATGTTAGAGTCGAGCTCAGCATTCAGCCTCAGGATAACACAAAGCCCAGTGATCGTTTCTCTAACCAGATCGACCAGTATCAGTCTGCAGGCGACTCAAGATTCTTCTTCGAAGGCGGTATCGGAGCTGTTAGAAATTCAGCTGTAACACCGACAGATAATACAGTCCTTTTACGTAATGGTAACTCAACAACAACAGCATCAGGCGGTAAGTTCTATTCTGATATGGTATTTGCCGGTGATTCTGTTTGGAACGGTGACTCTGCAGGATATTATGGCGATATGATTTTCCTCGACAACTCATATATCCAGAGCCAGAAAACACTCGACAAAGAATTTACAGGAAATGTATATTTCTTAGGTGGCACTAATAAGCCTGGTTTCAAGCTTAATGCAGCTTCGAATGGCATGTGGGCCAACCTGTGGGGTAGCTTTAAGCCTACTAACGTCGTCTTTGATGGAAGAACAGTCGTAGAGGACGACCATGGCGATAAGGTTAAAGGTGTTATCGGTGGTACAACTTGTTATTTTATTGGCAATGAATCCAATACTGTTGTCGGTGTGGCAAAGTCGGACGCTGGAGTTGGCTTTGACGTTACAAATGCAGGCAGCGTTCTTACTGGTGATATGAAGACTAAGTATGATCTTGCTGTTGCATATGACTATTCATCCAGTGGTAATGTTTTCCCGACAGATATCGTTTCTGAAGTATTCATGAAGATGAATCCTGATGGACAGACAATGATCGCAGGTGAGAATACTCAGTTAAATTATGATACTTTCAACGCTGAAGGTACGAAAGTCTATTCTCATACAGAGAAGATTCCGGAAGGCGAAGCATATGTTGTTAATCCGTTGACACAGTATTATCCGGGATATAAAAAGGTTGATGGCAATATTCCTGATTCGGCTACTATCGTAATGTCCAGAACTGCTCCTGCAGGCACCAATTGTTTGGGTACCCTTGATGCAAATGATGGTACAGGTACAGATAGAATTATTAAACTGGCTCCTGGATATTATTATCTCAAACCGGGCGTTAACACTGGCGGTAGAACTCTCAATGATAAAAATGACGATTCATATGGAACAAAACCTTATGTAATCGCAATCGACGGAAGCCAGGGTGGTGATTACCGTTTCTACTTCGCACCTGGTACGTTTGAGTTGAATTGCTGTGTATTCGCAATTTATAATCCGAGCAATCTGGAACCTGTTGTCTTTATTCTTGAGCCAGGCGCTAAGGTAAACTGGGGCGGAACTGATAACAAGTGGGCTGATACTTCTGCACTTTGCACAACCGGTATTATCTCCATAGATCGTAACCTTACAACAGCCAAGGCTATCGGCGAATATATTCAGGGAACAACTATGGATACTGAGATTGGCTCCGTAACAGATGCTAAGTACAAATTCTCTTCTTATTATGATAGTGTAGTAAAGCCTAGTGCATATTTGTTTGGATCTTCATTCTCTTCCGGTTCCGATACTTATATTGAATGGGGTGCTACAAATACGATCTTTGAGACATATATCGGATTGTATGGTGAGAAATCCTATGTTCATACTCAGAATGGTAACTACAATGTATGGATCTACGGAAGAATCGAGACATATAATGTAGAAAACTACAATACATCTTGTCACAACTACTACATGCCTTATTGTCCTGGTCCTGCCAACAACACGGAACCTCTTCCTGACGAGAGACCTGCTGAGACAAAGTATAAGGTAGCAGCAATCACATACTATTATGGCACCGGTATTCCGGAGGGCACATAAAGTAGCCTGATCGAAATATGATCAAAATAAATAAGGCTTCGAAAGAAGCCTTATTTTTTTATGAGATTTAGAAATGTTATTCGAGGACCAGGATATCTGATAAGAGAATGATATCCTCTGCGATAGAGCTGAAGGACTGTATTGAAATCTTTGAATCAAGATCACAACTGACCTGATACTTAGTTAAACTTTCATCATCAACTATTATCATTTCAGATTTCGATATTAATGTTTGGAAGCTTTCAAACAAGGGATTGCTGTTGTCCAGAAGCAGAGTTCCTTTGTCGACCAAATAGATGATGAGACTCTTAAGTTCAGAATGAGCCAGAACATTTAAAACAGTCTTTAGCATGTCTCTTCCGTGATCTGAGTCAGATGAATAGTAGTCGTGCTTTATCAGAACATATTTGGAAGATGTATCATCGTCAATTTTCTGAGGCATTACTTCCAAAACAACATTATCAGAATACTGCTCAATTACCGGTTCAGAATACTCAAGACTGCTTTTTGGTTTGTTGTACATCAAAATCCCTCCCATCAGAAGAAAGGAAGCGCATCGAACGCTGGATCGAGTCTTTACTTGTACCCCAGGGTTTGTCTGTGTTCCTGTAATCAAATTTTAGAGTAAAATACTCCACATCTGATATCAGTGCCTCAAAAGTTTTGGAATTGTTATTGTATAGAGCATCAACAAAGTCGGATGCTTCATTTTGTGAGAGTTTTGCTGCCTGTCTGAGAAGCATAGCCGTATGCGGAAGACAATGAAACTCTGCATTCATGAATTTATCCTTAAACTCATTATCATGGGAAAACATCCAGCAGATGACCTCGATATAATGCCCCATTGCCTCATTGAGATTGTCACATATTGGGCAGCTTCCGATCCTTTTTTCTATGAGGTCAGCTACAGCGTTGAATTTCTGCTTATAATCTGAATTTCTTCCTTTAAGTAAGCCTGCTTTAGCAGGAATAGAAGCCTTGAGCTTTGGATCGAGCTCTTCGTGAAAATCTTTAAGATGAGTATGCATGACAAGACCAAGTCCCAAGCGGTTAGTTACAGCCTGGTTCAGCTTGCCCATATGAACAGGGCAAAAGCCAGTCTTATTGGTGATCTTTCTCGTGTCAGGTTCCATCAATGATGGTCCGAGATAGTATTCAAGATAATTAGTTTCAGCCTTGTCACGAAGTCTGCATATGGGACATCCGCATGACTCATTGTAGGCATCGTTAACAGGGATCATATATATTTTTTCCATCAGGAGTCCTCCGAATCTTTATTCCTGGGCATATGTATCAGGCGGCTGGCTCTGACATTAACGCTGTTCATGGTAATCGATGTAAATTCCTCGACAGCGCTTCCGACACGCTGCTGTGCTTTAACAAGCACCTTCTGGGCATCATATCCATAGTAGAGAGCCAGATCAAGACTGATCATAACGCCAAATGTCTGCTTTTCTGTTTTAAATGAAGTTACTTCGGCAAATCCCGGAACGTCCTTAAGAACTATCTTGATGAGGTCAAGAATAGCCTCATCAGATATTGAATATGAACCCAGGGAAGAGAAGGTAGGCCTTACGACCGTTCTGTCTGAATCCGGTGCGAGCGGAGCAACGCCGCGCTCACGGTCGAACCTCTGTCTGAGTTTGCTGAAAGGATCCGAGAAGTAACCTGAGAATTCGTGTTTGATCTCCATGCTCGGAACAGGAATGGTATGCATACCCTCATTCATACGGGTATTGCGGGCCATTCGTCTCTCCTCTTCGGTAGAGACATCTTCGATCCTGATGAGCATGGCAGGTTTGTTAAGCCAGAGATTGGTTGTAATCTTCTCCAACATCGAATCAGAAGTTCCGAGGATCATCAGTGCGCGCGGCATGGACTCAACCAACGCTCGGCGCATAACAGATGACCTTGTCGGATCAACGAAAATGGCCTGCCTTACGGATTCCATCTTCGTCGGAGCTTTTTTTGCAGAGGTTCCTGCAACAATACGGCTTCCGTTTATGAGAAGTCCGTCATCGATTATGTAATGGATGTTGTTATCTCTGGCAACTTTTATGGCACGTGTACTTTTGCCCGTACCGGACGGGCCGACAAATGCGATTACAGCTATATTGGAAAGGACCTCACGAGTTAACTGTTCATTGGAAAGAACGAGCTCAATGCTTCGCTCGATACTCTGTGATGAATAATCAGAATTCGGATTATTCGTTGAAGCTCCCGAACGGTCAAAACGTTTTAGCGTACCGCGAAATTCAGACAAGAGAGTCTTTCGCGCTACAGGAGCGCTCTTAACTGAATTTTGTTCCTGTCTTGATTCTTCGCGGTTGTCCAAAACTTAATGTCCTTTAGCCGTTCCAGTTATGGAACACTTCCTGGATATCTTCGTTCTCATCCATCATATCGAGCATCTTCTCGAGCTGTGCGATGGCATCGGGATCAGTTACTTCAGCTGTTGTCATTGCAACAGGACCGAGAGTTGAATCAGCGATAACGTAGTTCTTGGTCTCGAGAGCATCTCTGACATCATAGTAGTCAGTAGTGGAAGTGGAGATGATGTAGAATTCGTCGTCACTGTCAAAATCAGAGGCACCGCAGTCAAGTGCATCACCCATGACCTGATCTTCATCCTCGTAGTCTTCTTTGGAGATGAGGATCGTGCCCTTCTCGTTGAAAAGGAAAGAGACTGAACCGTCTACACCGAGATTGCCGCCGTTTTTATCAAAAATGTGTCTGAGATCAGCTGCTGTACGGTTGCGGTTGTTGGTAAGAGTCTTGACCATGATGGCGACACCTGCGGGACCATAACCCTCGTATGTGATCTCTTCATAATCATCGCCTTCGCCTGCCTCTGCAGCTTTCTTGATAGCACGGTTGATGTTGTCGTTAGGCATATTTGCAGCCTTAGCCTTGGCAACAACTACTTTCAGCCTGGAATTACTGTTGGGATCAGGACCGCCTGCCTTGACTGCTACTGCTATTTCTTTGGCAAATTTCGTGAAAACAGCGCCCTTTGCTGCATCAGACGCTTCCTTCTTTCTGCGGATATTACTCCATTTTGAATGACCTGACATTGGTGTTCCTCCAAGTTGAATTTCGTATTATAATAAAACCATAACATTATACAGTTTTTAAACTGATATAGAAATATAGCGAAGCGGTTTAAATCGTGTAATATCGCCGACATATGATTGTCAAATATATTTTTTGTGCAGATTGTCTTTTTAACTTGTTATTTACCTCATTCTGTTGTATAGTTCTAACATCTATGCTTGGGCGAAGTGCGCCTGTTTGTTTAGTGTGCATTACTTGAGTGTGAATTTTTATAGGATTGTCGGGAGGGTTCGATGAAGAGATTAGGTGATATTCTGGTCGAAAGTGGCTTCCTAAATGCTACCGAACTTGCAGAAGTACTTAGTGTTCAGAAGGAAACCGGTAAACGTCTTGGTGAGGTTATCGTTGAGAGCGGATTGATGTCAGAGTTTGACATCTTGAGAGCGGTTTCCAGTCAGTACAATTATCCGATCATTGATCTTGCAGGTATCGATGTAGACCCTAAAGCTACTGCATTGCTTACACAGAAGTTTTGTGAAGAAAACATTGTATTCCCGATAGGTTTTGATAATGACAATCTGGTCGTTGCTATCGATGACCCGATGAATATTACAATTGAAGATGAGTTGCAGTTCCAGACCGGATACCAGGTATCCCTGATGCTTGCGACACACTCGTCAATTGTCGACGCAATCAGAGTTAATTATGGTAAAGAGAGTGCTAACAAGGCAGCTGAGGAACTTGGTGCAAGTTTCGAGCAGGATAGCCTTGATGATAATACAGAACTCTCTGAAGCAGTTAACAGTGCGCCGGTTGTTAAGCTCGTTAACTCCATGATCGATTACGCGATCAGATCAGGCTCTTCAGATATTCATATTGAGCCTCTTGAAGACCGAGTAAGAGTCCGTATCCGTATCGACGGTGTCATGCAGGAAGTAATGAGCAACCCTATTTCCGCAAAAGATGCCATTACAACAAGAATTAAGATCCTTGGCGGTATGAACATCGCAGAGAAGCGTATCCCGCAGGACGGCCGTATCACAACGGTAATCAACGGTGAGCCGGTCGACATGCGTGTATCCATTCTTCCTTGCGTTACAGGTGAAAAGACGGTTATCCGTATCCTTGCCAAGAACGATGCAAATCTTAACAGATCATATCTTGGTATCAGCGACCGTAACAATGAGATGATCGACAGAATGATCAAGATTCCTCAGGGAATCATCCTTATTTCAGGTCCTACCGGTTCTGGTAAGACAACCACGCTTTATACTCTGCTTTCAGAGAAAAATACAGATGAAGTTAATATCATCACAATTGAAGACCCGGTAGAAATTAAGATCCCCGGATTGAACCAGGTACAGGTTAACGCAAAGGCGGGTATGACATTCGCCAGCGGTCTCAGATCCGTTTTGCGTCAGGACCCTGATATCTGTCTCGTCGGTGAGATCCGTGACGGTGAGACTGCTGAGATCGCTATGAGAGCTGCAATCACCGGACACTTGGTTTTCAGTACTATCCATACAAACGATGCGGTTTCTTCAATTAACCGTCTTATCGATATGGGCCTTGAACCGTACATGGTTTCATCAGCCTTGGTCGGCGTTATCTCCCAGCGTCTCGTCCGCCGTATCTGCACAAACTGCAGAGAATCCTACGATCCGGATGAGTATGACAGACAGTTCCTCAGACTTGATGCCGGTCAGAAGTTATATCGTGGTAAGGGATGCACGGAATGCAACGAAAAGGGATATAAGGGACGTATTGCTATTCACGAGATTGTAACTATTACAAGAAAAATGAAGACTTTGCTTGAGAAGAGAGCAAGCGAAGATGAAATGCGCGTACTTGCTGTCGAAGAAGGAACACAGATGCTCCAGGATTCGGCAAGAGACCTCGTACTCGAAGGTATTACGACGGTCGACGAGCTTAACAGAGTTGCTTACACGATTGACTGATAAGGAGGTTTTTTAACGTGGAAGGATTTAGTTTATCGATTGAATCAATCTTGGCTGAATCGGTAAAAATGGGGGCATCCGATACCCATATTACTGTAGGATTGCCGCCGATGATTCGTGTAGACGGTATGTTGATGCCGTTGGGAAATCAGCCGCTTACAGCTGCAGATACCGAGTATCTTTGCAAGTCTATGATCCACAAGTCAAGACAGCAGTATCTGAACGAGAGAGGTGAGATCGACTTCTCTTACATTGTTGAGAACTACAGCCGTTTCAGATGTAATGTCTTCAAGCAGCGTGGTACTTATGCACTTGCTGCAAGAACGATTACAAATGAGATTCCTACATGCGAGCAGCTCGGTCTGCCGAACGTATTTAAGGAATTGGTTATGAAACCTCGTGGACTCATCCTTGTTACAGGTCCTACGGGTTCAGGTAAGTCAACAACACTTGCTGCCATGATCGGTCACGTTAACATGACAAAGAAGTGTCATATCCTTACATTGGAGGAGCCTATCGAGTATCTCCACATGCATGGTGAGGCTATGATCAACCAGAGAGAGGTTCACGAGGATACACTCTCATTCGCTAACGCACTCAGAGCTGCTCTTCGTGAGGACCCTGATATCATCCTCGTCGGAGAGATGCGTGACCTCGATACCATCAGTACTGCTATCACAGCAGCCGAGACGGGACACCTCGTTCTCTCCACACTCCATACGTCATCATCAGCTGATACAGTTAACCGTATCATCGACGTATATCCTCCGCACCAGCAGGATCAGATCAGAGTTCAGCTTGCTACGGTTCTTGTCGCAGTTATCTGCCAGACACTCGTTCAGAGAATCGGCGGCGGAAGATGTGCTGCATTTGAGATCATGATTGCAAATGACGCTATCAGAAATAATATCCGTGAAGGTAAGACGTATCAGATAGACAGTGCTATCGCTACCAGCCTTCAGCAGGGAATGTGCCCTCTTGATTTCTATCTCGCTGAGCTTGTTAAGCGAAATATGATCACAAGAGATACTGCACTCCAGAGATGCAGAATCCCTGAAGATCTTAAGCGCTTTATTAACAACGCAGGTCAGACACAGAGCCCGTTGTTCGGTGACTTGGAGTTTGCCTGAGTCAAGCTTAATTATTGAAAATCTTAATAAGGAGGGAAATATCAGATGGCTAATTTCAGATATCAGATTATCGATTCCAAAGGTAAAATGTCTGAAGGCATCATAGAAGCTGCAACCATCGGAGAAGCATCGAGAAAACTTAAGCAAGATGGCAAATACATTGCATCCTTATCTTTGGATAAGGGTAAAGGTCTTGCCAACATGGAGATCGGAAGTCCGAAGCTCAAGACAAAGGACCTCGTTATCATTTCCAGACAGCTTGCTTCACTTTTGTCGGCAGGTATTACTGTTGTAAGATCTCTCGATATGTTGTATCAGCAGCTTGAATCAAAGAAGGCTAAGAAGTGCATAGGTGAAATCTATGAATCCGTTCAGAGCGGCCGTTCACTTTCTGAAGCTTTCGCAGAACAGAGGGGCGTTATTCCTAACATCATGATCAGTATGATCTCCGCAGGTGAGGAATCCGGACGTCTTGACGAGATCATGGAGAGACTTGCAGATCACTTTGCAAAAGATGCAAAGCTCAAGAACAAGATTTCATCTGCAATGGTATATCCTAAGATCCTTGCAGGACTCACGGCTGCAATCAGTATCGGTCTCTTGACATTCCTTGTTCCGAAGATCGGTGATACGATCAGAGAAATCGGTGGTGATTTGCCCGGTCTTACAAAATTCCTTTTGAAGCTTTCAGCTTCAATCGTTCATTACTGGTATATCTATATAGCAGTTATCGGACTTTTAGTTTATGGATTTAAACTCTGGAAGAGTTCTGATAAGGGTTCGGAGACTTGGTCAAAGATCATGCTCAAGGCTCCTATCATCGGTAAATCCACAAGAATGAATGCTGCAGCAAGATTTACAAGAACAGTATCCACACTTCTTAAGTCAGGTATTTCAGTACTTCAGGCAGTTGAAATCACCGAAAAGTCTCTTGACAACGTCATTTTGATGAAGAAGTTGTCTGAAGCACGTGTTGAGATCAGAAAGGGTTCATCTCTTTCCAGATCCATCAGAGATATTACTGAATTCCCTCCGATGATCTACGCAATGGTTGCCATCGGTGAGGAGTCTGGTACGTTGGACATGATCCTTGAGAAGGCGGCAGATTACTTCGAAGACGAAGCAGATGCAGCAACGCAGAAGATGGTAACGGCCTTAGAGCCTGTCATGATCATCATCATGGCTATCATCGTAGGTACTGTAGTTGCCGGTATCGGTATGCCTATCTTCACAATGGCTCAGTTTCTTTTACCCGGTTAAGATTGAAAGGAGAGAATAAATGGATTTTTCATTAGGAAAAAGCGGAAACGAACTGGTAATCGATTGTTCCAGTTCAGATCTTAAGTTAGTTGTCGGGAACTACAATTCCAAGACAGGTAATATCTCAATTGAGAAGATGGGCATCGTTCCTCTTGAAGGTGATGCTATCAACGATGGTGCAGTATCAGATTCCTTCGGTATCGTAATGGCACTTAAGCATGCTATTGCAAGACTCGATATCAGAATGAAGAGCTGCATCATCACAACTGAAGGTGCTTTTGTTCATACAAGAGATCTTGAGCTTCCTGTAGTTAAGGAAGATCAGCTCAAGGATATGGTTAAGTACGAGATCTTAGGCCAGGGTTCCAACAGAGATATGTCTATTGACTACCTTGTATATGGAACAACTAAGGATGCTGAGACAAACGCAGACAAGATTCAGGTTAGAGCTACGGCAATCCCTACAGATGTAATCAAGGATTATCGTGAATTCCTTAAAAATATGGATCTTACACCTGTTGCACTCGACGTTAACCCCAACGCCGTTAGAAAGCTCTTTGAAAACGGAATCGTTAACGGAAACGTAAACATCAGACAGTCTACGATCCTCCTTATTGAACTTTCCAGCAAGACAACAACAGTCACAGTTATGGATAAGGGTTTCCCGGTTCTTTCAAGAAGACTTCAGTTCGGACACGCCAACATCAGACAGGTTGCTGATTCTGTTAAGAAACTTCAGAGTGGCAGCCAGCAGTCATCTTTGGCTAGAAGACTTAACATCACAACATCCGAAGCAGAAGCAGGAGTTCCTGTTGAGGATATCGATGTTTGGAACGAGACAGTTGCAGAGACACCCGCTCTCCAGAGTGCTGTAAACGCATACTTCAAGAGCCTTGTAGATGCAGTTTCCCGTACAGCTCAGTTCTCTATTGCCAAGTATCATATCGATGCTATCAGCACATGCTTCCTCTATGGTTCAGGTGCTGGATATAAGAAGATTGACAAGGAACTTGCTCGTCAGCTTGGTACTCAGGTAGAGATCCTCAAGGCACTCAGCACAGTAAGCGGTCCTAAGGATTTCGAGATCGGCAAGTTCGTAAATTGTTGCGGCGCTTTGATCCGTCACGATTAAGGAGGGGTAAACTTTATGGCTAAGGCTAATGGAATCAGCAAAAAATTATTAGCAAAGAAAGATGTAAACTTCTTTGCTGAATTTACAGCCAATGCAGCAAAGGCCGCAAGAATGTTGGGCTATGGTGTTGCTGTTGGTGTTTTGGTAGTATTTGTTGTCCTCGCATTTATCGTAGCTTTCTTTATCAGAAATACGATTATCAAGGGACAGATCAGAGATTTGGAGAACTTGCTCGCAAGTCCTGAATATGCAACCCTTGAGCAGGATTACGCAGTTTTGACGGAACAGTTGAACGAGATGACAAACTATTATTTTGCACTTTCACAGATGCGTAAGACTGTTGACCAGATTGACGCTGCTCCGACAGATCTGCCGGATGTTATTGCTAAGTGCATACCTAGTGATTCATATATCAGTTCGTATGAGATTTCTAATTCCGCATTATCTTTAAACGGCTATTCATTTACATATTACAGTCCTGTAGATATGGTCAACATGTTAAATGATAAGGGCGTCTTTGCTTCAAGAGCAGCTATCACTACTACAAGATGTGAACTTGAATCAGAAAGCTCTGTTGACAAGATCCTTGAGGGTGATACCGGTGAACCTATCAACAACTACTACGCTTTCTCTATCAGTGGATTGTTAGTAGGTAATGTCCATATTTCTGTATCACGTTATGTGGATAATGCTGAGCAAGCTACAGTTCTTGGTGGTGTTGACACTATTGATGTAAGAGCAGGTGATTCCTACACTATCAATGGCATTTCCAACTTCACGTATGCTGGTGTTTCTTATACTCTCAGCAGAGTAATGGTTGGTGGTGTTCAGGTAGAGGAAGGCAGTTTCAATGAGATTCTTGCTGCTGATCAGTATGTTGACGTAGGTCGCGGTGATACCGAAATCAAGTTGTATTACGTACCTGTGACTGCCGAAGCACAGGCTGAAGGCTGATCCTAGGGGAGGTAATAATAATGAATAATCTTACAGCTAGAGAAAAAGGTTTTATGTATGTAATCACATTGTTGATTATCGTTGTTCTCGGATATTTCTTCGGAATCAGAACACTTAACAACAAATATGATGAATACAGAGCAGAGTTACAATCATTACAGGATAGAAAAGCTTATCTTGATCAGTTAAGAGAAAACAATGCCAGCATGGCATCTGAGATTGAGATCCTTAAATCTTCCTGCTCTGAGATCGAATTATCATTTATTGACAGGTTAGAGACAGAATGTCTTGAACAGTATGTTCTTAAGACATTTGAGACTGCAGGTTGTCCTTACCTTACTACTATTTCTTCCGGTGAAATCGGAATGACTGCAGTAACATATCCTGATGGAACAACTTCCCCCGATAATGTTGTTTGCATGCAGATTGCAGTTACTTATACATCTACTGACGGATATACAATTCCACAGTATAACCGCACTCCGGACTTCACTGTCGCTGCTCCGACTCCCGCTGTTAACACGATTACTGATCTGAGTGATCAGATGGGTCAGGGCGAATATGCAAAGAGAAAGGGCTACGATGAATTCATCAGCGCACTTAAGAAGATTAATGCTGAGAACTCTTCCTGCATTAAGGTAAGCAGCCTCACTGCAGCACAGACAAATGGTTATATGACACTTACAGCTACTATTAACTTCTACGGCACCAGCCTTAGGAACAGAATTTCTGTTGATGACAGCAAAGCTCCTTACACATATTGGTGCGGTGATACTAATGTTGATACAAAGGGCGGCTTTATCGGATTCCCTTATGTATGCGATAACGAGAAGAGCCTCTGGTATGGCATTGTTAATATCGAGCTTGATCCAATCGCTCCTAAGCCGTTCGCTGCATACTGGGCAAACACATTGTTCGTTGAACAGTATAATAATGCCGGTTCTGATATCAGAACGCTTATTGGTTTCGGTTCTGAGGCAGCTGAAGCAACACCTTCAGTTACTCCTACACCGGCCGCAGCATGATGAAAAAACAAATTGTGGCGAAATTTTGAAAAATTTTGAAAAAAGTGTTGCAATTAAAATCTGAGTGTGTATAATAAGGCTACAAACTCAAAAACTTACAGGAGGAATCTAAAATGAAGAAGATTCAGAAGTCAAAGAAGGGTTTCACCCTCGTAGAAATGGTACTC
>JAEEGL012320284.1_pt1 | contig 24132 bp, 25 predicted proteins | sample 9134231 | NCBI WGS metagenome assembly JAEEGL01 (sample SAMN16246548, study PRJNA631951) | gut metagenome | biome: gut microbiome; feature: rumen; material: fiber-attached | host: Bos | place: Iran: Karaj | collected 2018-10
TAGACAGGAATGCGAGGAGATGTCTGAATTACCAGAAAAACAAATAAAAAGACTCCGCAGTCTCATCACTGAGGCTGAAACCAATTTGGCTGCTGCCAAAGAGTTATTAATTTCCATCCTTGGCGATGGAGAAACCATTACTGCACCACGTGAGACCGTCATTTCAGGCGCCGAAGGCAAGATTATCGAAGGTATCTTTGATGGCCAGATTATGATCGGCCCAGATGGCAAGAACTATCCAGTTCCAGCCAACTATGCTTCTAAGTCCAAGCTCGTTGAGGGCGACATCATGAAGCTCACCATCACCGAAGATGGCAAATTCCTTTACAAGCAAATTGGCCCAGTCGAGAGAAAAACCGTTATCGGTACTCTCACTCATCATGATGATAAGTATTTCGTAGAAGTCTCTGGTAAAGAATATCAAATTCTCTATGCCTCAGTTACTTACTTCCACCTAAGCGAAGGCTCCCAAGTCACCGTCATCATTCCAGCTAAGAACGAAGACGCTACCTGGGCCGCTGTTGAAGCTGCATTGTAATTCAAAAAGACCTGACTCGCCAGGTCTTTTTTTATCTCAAACTCTCGCATTCAATCTCTTATAAGTGATATAATGAATCCATATGGGAAAAGCGTTATATCGTAAGTATCGTCCAAGGACTCTGTCCGAAGTTGTCGGGCAGTCACATATTACCGAACCACTCGAAAACGCTCTTAAAAGCGGCAAAATTTCACACGCCTACCTCTTTGTCGGCCCACGCGGCTGCGGCAAAACTTCCGTCGCACGCATTTTCGCCCACGCCGTCAATGAATTCGATTACGAACTAGAAGATAACTACGTAGATATTATCGAGATTGATGGTGCGTCCAACCGTGGTATCGATAATATTCGCGAACTCCGCGAAAAAGTCGCCATCGCCCCTACCAAAGGGAAGTACAAGATCTACATCATCGACGAAGTCCACATGCTCACCAAAGAAGCCTTCAATGCGTTACTTAAGACCATCGAGGAGCCACCAGCCCACGCCATCTTCATCATGGCAACTACCGATTTCAACAAGGTCCCAGTCACCATTACTTCTCGTGCCCAGATTTTCCAATTCAAGCTTGCCGACAGCGAAACCATGTTCGCCCACCTCAAGAAAATCTGCGAACAGGAAAAAATCGCCATCGAAGATAATGCACTTAAAATCGTTGTCAAACGCGGCGGCGGTTCATTCCGCGATTCGCTATCGCTACTTGATCAAATCTCAACCTTATCTAGTGACACTATCACCGAAAAATCCCTTATCGATAGCCTTGGTCTCCCAACGGACGAGATGATTAAGAACCTTCTTGTCAGCTATCAGGCTCATGACCTCAATCAAATTTCGGACACCTTAAAACAAATTCTCAATACCGGCATCAAGCCAGAAGTAATAGCTGAATCACTAATTCAGAATATCTTAAGTAGTCCGTCTCCAGAGTTTTTGCCACTTCTAGCTAAACTCCCAGACATCCGCGCACCATTCCCAGAGGTCAAACTACTGCTCGCTTTTACAGAATTCATCAATTCATCAGCCCCAGTGGCACTGGCAGCCCCAACGGCGACATTGACCACAGCAAGACCAACTCCCGTAGCAAATCCAGCGCCAATTAAAGCGCCTATTAAACTTCCGAAAACACCGGAGCCAACCGTAAAAGAAGCGCCTATTGAACCTCCGAAAACCCCTGCAAAAACAGAGGTAGTCGCAGAAGCACCAACCATCGCTCCAGCTGATCCGGCTTCCGCCAGTTTTTGGACAGATTTTATTGCCAATGTTGGCACCAAAAGCGCCGTCATGAAGCAATATCTTTCAAAATCCAACTACGAGATCAAAAACGATACCATCAACATCTATCCAACCAGCAAAATTGCCCATTCCGGACTTACTAAAGACGCCAACAAGCTAATTTTGACCGAGTTTAGCAACGGTCTCAAAATCCAAGTACACGAAGTTTCTAAAACTCCCGTCGCAAAAGACCCAGTTTTGTCACAAATTTCTGATATAATGGGTGGAGCAGAGGAGGTTAAACAAGATGGAGTCCCATTCTAAAGACGAAGGTCGCGTTCCACCACAGGATATCGCTGCCGAAAAATCACTGCTTGGCGCCGTGATGCTTTCTGATAGCACTTTGCCAGAGATTCTCACCATCATTAAGCCACGTGATTTTTACGAAGAACGCCATCAGATTATTTTTAGTGCTATGGCCGATCTTTACGACCAACACAAGCCTATTGATCTTCTCACTCTCACTTCAGAACTCAAAAGTCAGAAGAAGCTCAAAGACATTGGTGGCGCACCATATCTCACCGAGCTTTCCAGTTTTGTTCCTACCGCATCCCACGCCAAGGCTTACGCCGAAATCATCGAAAAAGCCTCTGTTCGCCGCCGCCTAATTGACGCTGGTGCCAGAATTACCGCCAAAGCCTACGAAGAAGGCGCCGATGTAGATAGCCTAATCGGCGAAGCCGAAAAAGACCTCTTTGAAGTATCGGACAAAATCGTCAAAAGCGACTACACCCCAATCGAAAACTTGCTCGCCGACGCCTTCGAACGCATCGAAGAACTCAGAAAAAACAAAGGCGCACTTCGCGGCCTCAAAACTGGTTTCCGCGACCTCGATAAAAAGACTGCCGGCTTTCAAAAAGGCGACCTCGTAATCATCGGTGCACGCCCAGCCATGGGTAAAACTACTTTCGCGCAAAACTTGGCCTACAACATTGCCAGCATCAACAAAAAAGGCGTCTTATTCTTCTCGATGGAGATGGGCGCCAACGAAATCGTCGACCGTATTATTTCTGATGTTTCCGGCGTCAACAACTGGAATATCCGCACCGGCAATATTACCGACGAAGAATTCTCCCGCATTGGCGACGCCATGGGTGAAATGGACGAACTACCAATTTACATCGACGATACTAGCTCCATGACCATCATGGAACTTCGAAACAAAGCCCGCCGTGCCATGCACGACCACAATATCGGCATCGTAATTGTAGACTACTTACAGCTTATCCAGGGTTCAGACCGCTACAAAGGGAACCGTGTCCAAGAGGTTACCGAGATTTCGCGTGGTCTTAAGATTCTCGCTCGTGAGCTCGAAATCCCAGTCATCGCCCTCGCACAGCTTTCTCGTAATGTCACCGGCCGTGACGATCCACGCCCAGTATTGTCCGACCTTCGCGAATCTGGTTCTATCGAGCAGGACGCCGACCTTGTCATGTTCTTGCACCGTCCAGATTACTACCATCAAAACGAAGATGGCTACGAAGAAACTCACATCACCGAGCTCCTCATCCAGAAGCACCGCCACGGCGCCATCGGCAAAATCGAACTCTACTTCCACCCAGAGTTACTACGCTTTATGTCTCTCGATAAGACTCATGAAGAGTAAACTAATTATGCTTAAAGCTGTGTTATAATATATTTGTGAAGAAATCTATTTCTAAGCTTTTTTTATATAAACACCGCTTCATAATCGGTTACATTATTCTTGGGCTAGCTTTTGTTGCACTGCTTCTTGCGATGCCACTTTTTGCTAACAACGGCCTATCCGAAGCAGAAATCGATTCATCCACTAGTGCATATTATCTTAATATTAAGTCCGTTACCAACGGCGATCTAGTCAATCTCCCGTATCGCGCCCTCCAAAAGCTTTCCATCAGTATCTTTGGCCTCACCGCTTATTCAGTTAAACTACCAAGTATTATTGTTGGCCTACTTCTAGGTTTTCTACTTATCTTACTCCTCAACCGCTGGTTTAAGAATAACGTTTCGCTCCTAGCGTCCTGCTTAATCGTCTTATCTACGCCATTTCTATATCTCGCCGGCACCGGCACACCACTTATTATGATTGTATTCTGGCCAACCTTGTTGCTCTGGCTCGGCTCCAAAATCCACGGCGAAAAGCGTCCAAAACCGCTCTATAGCATCGCCTTTGCGCTCGCATTACTACTCGCCATCTTTACGCCGTACATGATTTATTTTGCAGTTTTCTGCGTCTTATTTGTATTCTTGCAACCGCATCTTCGCTTTATCGTCAAAAACCTACCAAAAATTCCACTTATTATCACCTGCATACTCATCGTTTCCGGAATTACAGCACTTATTATCAATACAATTAGTCATCCGCAAACGATTATGGAATTACTTTTCGCCAAAAATTTCGATCTTGGAAACTTTGGACACAATCTCATAACTGGCGCGGCGCCAATCGTTTCATGGCGTGGCAGCGCTAACAGCGCAATCCTCGCACCATTAATCGGCCTGCCAACTTTCGCCATCGCACTTATCGGCATCTTTTCAACCACCAAAGGGTTCTTTGCATCGCGCAACTCCATTGCAACACTTCTTCTCATTTTTACAGTCATCATTACCGGCTTTAACAGCGAAGCCATTATCTTCTTTATCTTGCCATTCACTATTCTGATTGCTCACGGCATCAAATACATCCTCGAAAAATGGTACGGTCTCTTCCCGTCAAACCCATACGCCCGCATCTCGGCTATTTTGCCGCTCACAGTACTTTTCGCACTCATCCTCATTCCAAGCACACTCCAATACCTCTACGGCTACCACTATAATCCAAATATCACCGAGACTTTCAACAACAATCTCAGCATCATCAGAGACAACCTCAAAGACGAAATCCTTGTCACGGAGTCTCACCAAGATTTCTACCAAATTCTAGATCGTTCGACCAAGATTACTGTAACGAGTGAAATCTCCGAAGATTTCGAGCATTTTGCCTATCTCGGCAAGCCAGAATCCGTTCCAGCAAAATTCCAGCTTACACGCATTATTACCTCAGCAAAATCAGATAACTCTGATATAATATATCTATATACAGCAAAAGGAGAATAATTATGGGTCAGACAATGGACCAAATGAAAATGTTGAATCAGTTACGCAAAGCTCAAAAAGAGCTCAAGAACGAAATCGTAGAAGTTGAAGCTGGCGACGGCGCAGTCGTAGTCCAAATCACTGGTGAGCTCAAAGTCAAAAAAGTTACCATTGACCCAGAAAAAGTTGATCTTGACGACATCCATGAGCTCGAGCGCTGGATTGAGAACTGTATGCGCGACGGCTTTGCCAAAGCTCAAGAAATCGCTACCGACAAAATGAAACCACTCATGAGTGGTCTTGGCAATCTAGGACTCTAATTTATGCTTCCACAAGCGCTCGAAAACGTCATCGACGCGCTGGGGCATCTTCCTGGTGTTGGGCCACGCACAGCCGAACGCTACGCGTATTATCTTTTTAAGTCCAAGCCACTTCTTTCCAGGAATATCGCTGAGTCGCTCGAGAATTTGCACGACGGCGTCAAAAGCTGCCCAGTTACTTTTGCATTGATCGACAAAAATGACGACGTGTCGCCACTTTATTCCGATGCATCCCGCGACAAAACCACCGTTCTAGTAGTAGAGGAACCGCTTGATATTTACGCCATCGAGCAAACTCGTGCCTACAAAGGCACTTACCATGTGCTTGGCGGCGCCATTTCGCCAATCGACGGTATCACACCAGACCAACTTCACATTAAGGAGTTGATTACTCGCATCGAGAAAGATTCTGTATCGGAAGTTATTATTGCTACCAACCCATCCGTAGAGGGCGAATCCACCGCATTGCTGCTAGAAAGAATGCTTCACGACTCATTTAGTGAGCTCAAAGTCACACGCCTCGCCCGCGGATTACCGCTTGGCGTCGACTTATCCTACGCCGATCAAATTACTCTTTCCGCTGCTCTTGAAAATAGAACAAACCTGTAAAATAATAATTCAATCACTATCTCCGAGACTTTTAAAGAAAAACGAAGCAAGCCTACGGCTTCTTCATTTTTCTTTTATGGGTTATAGTCTCGTCAATAGCGATTGAATTATTCTTGCAGCAATTTAAACCACTACGAACGGAAGCATAACCCATAAGAGAATTTTGAAGAAACATTCGTAGAATGCTTGCTTTAAAATTCTCTAACGCTTCCGGGAATAGTGGTTTAAATTGCCTATAAGTTATATGCTATAATTAAAGAATATGAAGAATAATTTCAAGGTGCGTTTGATAGTTTCAATCGGCTTAATCATTGTCGCCGCTGTATTCTTGTCAATTTGCGAAGGCCTACCATTCAAGATTTTCTTCTCAACCTTCGCTGCTGTCGCCGCCATCGAATTATGCTCATTCTTCAAAAAATCCCACACCCCGATAAATATTATTCTCTCAATCGCAGAAATCGCATTCCTAATTCTTGGCTCAATTACCATCTTTAGGCCAAGCCTACTCGGAATCATCACTATCATCCTTGGTGTCTGCGGCTACGATATTTTTGCTTACTTTTTCGGAGGTTTAATAGGCGGTTACTTATTCCCAAAATCCCGCCCATTCCCACACATTTCCAAAAACAAAACCTGGGAAGGCACCTTCATGGGCCTCATCTGCTCGTTCCTACTTTGTGGCATTTTTATTCTCGCCTCCAACCAAACCAACTACATTTACCTCCTCTGCGGCCCACTCGCAGTCATCGGCGACCTTTTTGAAAGCATGCTAAAACGCACCTTCAAAGTCAAAGATTCCAACGAAATTATCGTGAAGAAAAAACCATTCGACCTACTCGAAATCCTCGTCGGCGGCAACGCTGGACACGGCGGATTCCTAGACCGCATCGATTCAATCGCCTTTACCTGCGCAGTACTATTCTTCCTAATCTAAAAATCCGCCGAGAAGGCGGATTTTATTAACCTTTGAAGTTCTCAATTTCTTTTTTGGCTTTTTTCTTGGCAGTTTTGAGCTGAGCTTTATTGGCCTTTTTTAGTGACTTAACCTTAGCTTTGTGAGACTTCTTAACGGCCTTAAGTTGGTCACGTACTTCGTCTTCGTGTTGTTCTTCGATATCCTTGACAAGCTTCTTGCGCGGCTCAACTTTCCAGCCACGAATACCGGCAAAATGCGCCGCCAGCACATCAGTAGAATACTTGTCGCCAAGCATCACGGTATGCTCTGGCTCTACGCCAAATTCTTCGCGCACGCGAGTAAGATAAGTACTGCTTGGCTTCTTGGCGGCCCAAACAGAATGTACACCAAACGGCTCACAAAAAGACTGCACGCGTTTCTTGAAAATATTATTAGAAACCACGACAATTTCGGTACCCACAGAGCGGCAAGCTTTTACCCAATCAGCAACACTCTCGGCTGGAAGCTTGGAAAGCCTCTCCGTCAAAGTATTGTCGAGATCACAGAGTAAGAGTTCTACTTTTTCTTCCTTCAAGACTTCTGGGGTGACATCTTCAAAACGATCAAATTTTCGATCTGCTTTAAATCTCATTACTCTATTATAACATAATTAGGCTTTAATTCCAAAAGCTTAAGATATTACCAACTATTTGATATAATATAAGAGATATGTACTCAAAATTCAAAGAATTTATAGAAGATAAAAACTCAATTTGCGTAATTCAGGCCGAAAATCCAGACGGTGATTCTTTGGGCTCCGCTATCGCTCTCGATTATTTGCTCGAAGGAAAAGAAGTTAGCCTTTACTGCCCAGTCGATATTCCAAAATACCTCCACTACTTCAAAGATTGGTCCAGAGTTACTAATGAATTTAACTATCGCGCCGACGGCTACATTATCGTAGATACCGCTGCCGCTATTTTGCTTTCCAAATTACTCGACGATTCCGCCATCAAAAATCGCCTTCACAACGCACCAGTACTCGTAATCGACCACCACGAAACCGAAGACGATCTCGACTTCCCACACGAATCCATCATTGAATCTCGCCCAGCTTGCTGCGACGTCATTTATCATATCGCCAAAGAAGCAGATATCAACATTAACAAAGATGCTGCCGAAGCTATTTTCCAGGGCATCTTGTCTGACACTTTAGGTCTCACCAGCGCGTCCGTCACTGCCGAAACCTTCGAAACTTCCGCCGAGCTCACCAGGCTTGGTGCTGTCGTCTCCGACCTCGAAGAAGCTCGCCGCGAATTCATGAAGAAATCGCCACGCATCCTCGATTACAAAGCCGACCTCATCAAGCGCATCGAGTACTCACTAGACAACCAACTCGCCACCGTCCACATCCCATGGGACGACATCCGCGAATATTCCGACGAGTACAATCCAAACGTCCTCATCCTCGAAGAAATGCGCCTCGTCGAGGGTGTAGAAGTTGCCGTTGCCGTCAAGACCTATCCAGATGGCAAAGTTACCGGCAAAATTAGAACAGCTAGCGATGCGCCAATCGCCGAAAAAGTTGCCGGTTACTTTGGTGGAGGCGGCCATCCATTCGCCGCCGGCTTCCGCACCTACGACACCACCTACGAAGAAGTTGTCGCGGACCTCGTCAAAATCGTACCAGAACTCCTCGCCGAAAGCCGTCAATAAGAAAAGGATCAAGTAATGAAAATCACTAACAAAGTCACCAATACAATCAAATACCAGGTTCTAAAAAAGCCTTTAACCCTCAAAAAGCGCCACGATTTTTGTGCCAGTAAGCATCCAAAGCTCACCCTCATCATGCTTCACGGCATCTCGTCAAACGCCGAGGCTTATAACCATGCGCTTACTCACCTCGAAAAGAATCACGACCTAGACGACGTCCGTTTTATCACTCTAGACTGGCTCGGCCACGGCAAATCTCATAAGGGCAAAAACCTCGAGTATACCGTCCAGGAACAAAACAAAGCTTTAAACGCCACCATCAAGAATCTACGTATCGACACTCCAATCGTGCTTGTCGGCCATTCCATGGGTACCATTCTTGCCGCGCATTTCAACAGCAAATATCCAAAAGTTGCACAAGGCATGATTTTGCTTTCTACACCAATCTACACCCCAGAAGATTTAAAAACCAAAGAGCTTGAAGAGGGAATGAAGGCTTTCATCGCCACCGTTTCCAAGTATGATCCAAAAATGGCCAAAACCCGTGCCTTCACCGCCTGCATCGACAATATCATCAAAAATCCAAAAACCTACGACGCATTCCTCAATATCTCCGTACCTACCACCATCCTTTATGGTGACCAAGATCCATTTATCGCACCAAAAAACATCCGCGAAGTCGCCAAAGCCAACAAAAATATCAGAGTTATCAAGACCGAAGGCAAACATCATATTTCTCGCGATAAATATTACAAAATGGACGAAATTATCGAACAATTTCTAAAAAAATAAGAGGTAATCATGAAGCTATACAACACCGCCAGCCACCAAATCGAAGAATTTAAGCCTATCAGCAAAGATGAGGTAAAGATTTATACTTGTGGTCCAACCGTCTACAACACGCCACACATCGGCAATTTAGCTTCATATATTTACTGGGATTTGCTCATTCGCACCATCAAGAAAAACGGCTACAATGTCAAGCGCGTACTCAATCTCACCGATGTAGGTCACCTCACTTCAGACGGTGATCACGGCGAAGATAAGCTCGAAAAAGGTGCTCGCCGCGAAAACAAGACCGTTTGGGAAGTTGCCGAAGAATACATCAATATCTTCCTCAAGAATTTCCACGCGCTCGGCCTCACGGAGCCATACAAAATCGCCCGCGCTACCAACTATGTCAAGCAAGACATGGCCGCCGTCGACGAGATGACTCGCCGCGGTTTTACCTACGAGATTACCGACGGCGTCTACTTTGACACCTCCAAATTCGAAGATTACGCCAAATTTGCCCACCTTGACCTTGATAATCTCATGGCTGGTGCCCGCGTCGAATTCGACCCAGAAAAACGCAACGTTGCCGACTTCGCTGTCTGGAAATTCATCCAGCCAGGCGAGCTCCACGCCATGCGCTGGGATTATCTTGGCCGTCCAGGCTATCCAGGCTGGCACCTCGAGTGTTCCACAATTATCCACGAAGAGCTAAAAGAGCCAATCGATATTCATACCGGTGGTATCGACCACATTCCGGTTCACCACACCAATGAAATCGCCCAAACCTACGCTTTAAACGGCAACAAGCTTTCAAATTATTGGCTACATTGTAATTTCATTACCATCAACGGCGAGCGCATTTCCAAATCCACTGGCAACATTATCGCCCTAGAAGAATTAATTGAGAAGGGCTACACCCCATACGACTACAAGCTATGGATTTTCCAAGGCCACTACCAAAGCGCCCGCGACTTCACCTACGAAAGCCTCGATGCCGCCAAAAAACGCCGCTTAAACTGGCGAAACCGCATCGCCGAGCTCTATCAAAAAGACGACAGCGCGGGGAACACAGCCAACCAAAAAGCCATCCTCGAGGCCGTAAGTGACAACCTCAATTCCGCCTCAGCATTTGCAATTATCGATCAGACAGAAAAACTCACTCTTGCAGATTGGCAATTTATTGACGAATTATTCGGCCTCAATCTCATAAGTGACAGTCCAAAAATCGACGAAGAGACAGAGAAGCTCATTAAGGAGCGCTCCGCTGCCCGCACCGCTAAAGACTGGACCAAGTCCGACGAAATCCGCGATCAACTCGCCGAAAAAAATATTGCCATCAAAGACTCCGCCGCCGGCCCAATCTGGCAATATATCAAATAAAAAACCCGCACAAAGTGCGGGTAGAGTGTAATGGGGGGGTTATTTTGCTCTCATATCGAGATCATCAAATATTACTTTAAAATAATTCTTCCCACCCATAAACGACCTAAACGATACTCCCTTGCCATGAATTCTCCAAACCTTAAAATTTTGGAAGAGTGTCGCAAACTTATATCCTACAAAAGCAAATAAGCCACAGCTTATTAGGATATAGATCCACAACAGCTTGTCAATGATAGCGAAATTTTCGCCGCCAAAAACCCTGAGCAAAATCATAAACATGTGGCCAAGGAATAATTGGCTAAAAAAATCGCCAATAAATACACCTGTCAACACAGTATATGCCACTCTCCGTCTTTTTGCGGTTAAAAATTCACCACTAAAAGCTACGAAAATCATTGCGAACATATAGATCGATAATTTTAAAACCATTTTTCACCCTCCATTTTTTATACAAAACATTAGTTTATACTTTAAATTATAGCACAAATCATCAAATTAGTCAATAGTGCTTATGTTTACATAACAACGAGAAAACCCGCACAAAGTGCGGGTTTTAAGGTATATCCTCAGGAGGTAACTCATGGATACACGATTTCGGTATCCAAACATATCCGTCTTTCTCATTTGAGAAATCAAAGCTCGGAACCCCCTTCAAATACTCTGCTCTAATCCCTATATACTCCACAGTTTCATCCATGGCCTGGTTTTTGTATATAGGTTTGTAGAGCTTTGCTCCACTAATAACAACACTCTCAGATAAGTGCCCAATAGCACTATCCGAGGATGTAACAGGGGCAAAATTGACGTTCGTACTACTGATTTCATATTTTGCCTTGCCATTCGTGAGAGCAACGACTTTGTACCAAGTGGCATACGCTTCACGATTATAGATCGAAAAACAAACAACACCACCAATGACAAATAAGAAAATGAAGATTACGGCAAAGTGCATATTGTTGCCGAATTCTCTCTTTTCCGGATTAAGCCTCAAATGAATCTCGGACCTGAATCCCGGTGCGTCGAACGGATTGCCCATTATTCAAAACCTCCTTTTTTCTTCTTCTTTCTGCCTTTTCGTAGCAGAAATCAAGAAACGATAAGCTATTTTCTCTCCCCATCCTGTATCTACGATACAATCTGATGTTAAGGAAGAGATTCATCAGTAACCAACCCATACCTAATGCAAAGAGTGCTATCAGGACAAATATTCCGATCAATTCCAACGGAAGCCCAAACATTTTCTTGAACTCCATGCTACTTGTCGTATCTTGCCTAAAAGCATCCAGAAGCCCATAATACGAGTCCTGGAGGATTAAGTAGGTGTTACCAAGAGAGTAAAGAACACTCATTGCAATAAGTGCCTTTCTTCGAATATCTCTATAAGGAAGGATTTTTATTATTAAAGCAACCATTAATACAAAACCAACGGGTAACGTTATCCAGTATCTATTCATAGTAGATACCTCCTTAAGATTTAAATTTACTTTGACCTCAGTATTATTTTTTTATTACCTCCGCCAACGTATGATTCCATTATAGCACAAAACGCAATTTTTGTCAACTACGCTTATGCTTAAAATAGAGAAGATCAAGCAAAAGTCAAGAAAAAGCCCACCAAGAGGTGGGCTAAGATTTAGAGGACCTTAAACATCGTAAAAATAGTCATAAGTAACATCGCGCTGCCAAAATATCCAAGCAAATCAATATCATACTTAACTCTAATCACTCCGTAACGCTCCTTAAAGAAATCTTTCTCGACTCTGCGCTGTTTTAGCCAACCAATAAAGCTTTCGTCGGTTACAAACTCATCAACGCAATACGTCGAAAAATCCTTCGTAATAATCATTGTTGCCTTATAGAGTAACGACATCATCACGAAGAAAAAAGCGTAAAACATCCAGCTTCCAAGCACGCCTACGGTAGTCACCGTGTTCCAATGAATACGCGCAATCACCATAGCAGTAATAACGTATCCCAGCGTCCACGGCAAAACCTTCTTCACGGTGTAAACACCGGAATCCATAGCCTTACCTCTGTTAGCAAACAGCCAACGCCCTGTAAAAATCGACACGCCATAGAACAAAAACATCACTACGTACACCATAATATATCCTCCTAAGATACAATTTTGTCGCCTATGCAAAATCTTTAAGCGTAATACCTATTATACCATAAAAGTGCAAAAAAATAAAGCCCACAAACGTGAGCTTTATTAATGTTCTAGTTTATTGCTTTATGGCCAAATTATTTCGCCATCTTTACGATAGACGACGACGTCCCATTCTTTTAGGATTGCACATCCATCTATCGGGACAATCTTTTTACTATCTTCAGAGAGATTACTGAAATCTACTCGCCAATAGTGCAGGCTGACATTTCGTCGATCAGTAATTGGATAAACTGCCACATTGTCGACGGTAATCTTGGAATGAGATGTAAATAGCACCTCATGCTGGTTGGTCGGCAACCCATCATAAAACTCCGAATCTTTAGAGATCACAATCGTGCAAGATTCTATCGGGTCCGCAATTGCGTAATCGTTCGAAATCTTTTGTTGTGGGATATACAGGCAGAATAGGCTGATTAAAAACGCCGTTGAACCTACAAATAGCACCGCAAGAGCGACCTTCATCTCGGTCGAATCACCATCAATATGGCTATTAGCCACCCTTTCAAGCACCATATGAGGGCGTCTCCAACGAAAATACGCCGACATCGAATAATCTTCTCTCTTGATACAGTAAAACTGCATCATTCGATATGCAGCTCGAGTGATATACCCGAAGAATAATCCAAGACCAATCATAATTGAAAGATGGATTAGCATGTGACTCAACCCCTCATTTAAGCCTACTTCATCTGCGATAAGGTAAGACCAGAAAATCGCAATGACAAAAGGCATTAAGATACCAACTACATACCTCAAGGGCCGTTTAAAGTTTTCTCTCGATAAATATTCAAGTATACCAAGAAAAACAAAGATAAAACAAACAAATACAATACCAAAGAATATTATCATAATACCCCTCCTTAATTGTTAAGATTCTTTTACCATTTTCCGCAATAAACTACTGATATAATTATATAACAAATACGCGAAAAGTCAATGAACACACCTTATGGATTGACAAAACAGGTCAAAAGTGCTAATGTTAAGAAAAGGAGCTATTAAATGCCAAAAACAAAAAAGAAAACCACCAAAACCCCTAAAAACCCAAGCAAAGTCGGCCTCAAAACGGTGTTTTACAAATCTATGATGGTATTCTTTGCTACTACCACCATCTGTTTAGCTGGAATCGCTATTTTTCTATTCTTGAACCGCCAAAGCCCGCTCGACGAGAAGAAAAGCCAAATCTCCGAAACGCTGCTCAAGGATTATTTCAGGGGGAACCCTCTAGTCAGCGACAAAGATAAGCAACTAACCAGAACCACCCCAATCGGAATTGGCGTCTCAAAAGACAACGATCTCTACGTAGAATTCGCGATGCTAAGAAACGACGAAGATGACGTTCCACTATACACTCGGAAAGGTGTTATGTATTTTCAGTGCAAAGGTTCAGACGGCAAAATTATTGGCACAGACAAGCCATCCAGCTGCGCAAGAGCTGTAAGCTACGAGGAGCCAGTTTATATCGAAAACACCATCCGCGAAAAAATTAAAGCAAAAAACACCGAAATAAACACGGCACTTAACGAATACTACGACAATCTAAAACGACTCTACGGCCCAGAAAACTACAAAGAGACAGAATCCGGGATCGAGCTTGATGAGGGTAATTTCACCGAAGAACAAAAGGCTGAGCATGCCGCAATTACAAAAGAGTTTACAGACAAAATCGACCCACTGGAAGAAGAATTAGGTAAAACTTACGAAGAATTTTGGAAATATAAATAAAGGAGTAAAAAATGCCAAAAACCAAAAAGAAAACCACCAACAAACCTAATTACAAATGCAAATGTTGCCCATTAACGGCCGTCTTGATAGTCTTAGTCATCGGCCTCGCCGTTTTCTCCGGTTATCTTTTCTGCAACAGAAAGACCAACGAAGATAAGAAACGCCTTCAAGCTTTCGAAACCATACTCGAATCGGATGTTCAATCCATGATTGAAGGCTTCGAAGGGAATACCGTCGCACGCACTACGGAAGCTGGCGTCACCAAAGAAAACGATATCTATGTCAAATTTAAATACATTAAATTCGAAGACAACACCGATATTCCTTTATACATCAACACCGCAACCCTTTACTATCCATGCGGCAATAATGATGGCAAAACCGTCGGTACGCTTACAGGAAACTGCGGAAAACACCTCGACACATACGACAAAAAAGATATCGACGAAGCCGCCAAAAATAGAATCCGCGAATTATCCAACAGACATGAAGTAATCACTAATAGAATCCAAGCAATTTGGGAAGAAGACGGCGTTATAAAATATAATAACATTCCAACAGAGGTACACGAACAAGAACTCAAACAGCTCCAAGAAGAAGACGAAAAAATCAGTGAGAAAATCGGAGACGAACTCGAATCAATCTGGAATTACTTGTAATACCTTTTAAGAAACTCTTCTTTATAATCCGCGAAAGTACCATTTTGCAAGCTTTCGCGGATTCTGTCTACCACGGACACCACAAAATGTTCGTTATGAATCGATGCTAGCACCTTCGCTGTGATTTCATCGGTTCTAAATAAATGATGCAAATACGCACGCGTATAATTCTGGCAACATTCGCAATCACATTCCGGCATCAAAGGAGTAAAATCGTTCTTGTATTTGGCGTTTTTGATATTAATACGACCATCCAAAGTATAGAGCGAGCCATTACGTGCCATACGAGTAGGGCCAACGCAGTCAAAAGTATCACAGCCATACTCGGCGCCCACAAAGAGGTCGATTGGCTCTTGCCCCATACCCAACAAATGGCGAGGCTTATTCTCCGGAAGAATCGAATTCACATTCTGAAGCATTTCATCCATACCGTCAGCCACAAATACGCCGCCAATGCCAAAACCATCCACATCCTTCGCTGCTTCATATTTGGCCGACGCCGCACGCAAATCCGGAAAAGTTCCACCTTGCACCACGGCATAAAGATACTGCTGGTAACGGCCATTTTTCTCGGCGTCCTCAGCAAGTTTCTGATGCTCAACCAGACATCGATCTAGCCAACGATGCGTCTGCTCCATCGCACGAAGCATATCTTCATGCTTATCAGACTTGGCGAGTTGATCAAATGCCATGTGAATATCCGCACCAATCTGCCACTGCGACCTCATCGACGACTCTGGCGTCATCATGAATTTATCGCCATTAATATGCGACTTAAAGCTAGCGCCTTCCTCAGAAAGTTTTACATCAGGCAGGGAAAAGATTTGGAATCCGCCCGAATCCGTAAAAGAAGGCCCATGCCAGCTCGAAAATTCAGCAAAACCGCCCGCCGCGTCAATCAAATCCGTACCTGGAGCCAATACTAGATGATAAGTATTGGCGAGAATTGCCTGCGAACCAAGCTCGCGCATTTCCTTCATCGTGAGCGCCTTCACTGTCGCACGGGTCGCCGCACCCACAAAAGCAGGAGTTTTAATGTCGCCATGCGCTGTATGAATTATCCCTACGCGCGCCAGGCCTTGCTTCTTCACAATATCAAACTTTAGATTACTCATTCCTTGATATTTTATCATAAAAATGTTATTATATAAAACACGATTTTTTATAGAAAAAATAGCACAAGGGAGGGGGATTTAAAATGGGAAAACAACTGCTACAGAAGTATAAGGACCTATATTATCAACTCGGATTGACTCAAAGGGTTTTGTCTGAGCTCGCCGAAGAATACATCGACGATATGGCCGACACGGAACCAGAAAACATTTTGTGTGAGAAAGCCTTGGATGTATTCATAAAATACTCATTCAACGGAGTATTTGTTTATCGTATACTCGAGATAAACCTGAAGGCAGGGGATAACCACGTAAAAGCGAAATACGATGAGCTCGAAAAAATCAGTGAGAAAGATCATCGTTTTAAGCTGAAGGGAGACCGCACCGAAGAAAGCCTCATACAAAAAGGCGCCAAGATATACTGGGTGAGCGACTACTCGTCTGTCGCGGATATCCAGAAAATATATCTGGAGGAAAGAATCCGTGGAAATACCCACAAAGAAGCAATTAGGTATCTGGATTCTCGCTACGAGAGCGAAACCATACTCCAAGCCAAAAACGAAAAAATTAGGAAAGAAAAGGTAGAAAAAGCAAAATCCCATAAGAAAACCAGCCACTAGGCTGGTTTTTTCTAGTAAATAAACGTTGAGTCGCCGTAGCTTAGGAAATTATATTTCTCAGCCACCGCGTGCTCATATGCGGCGTGGAGATGTTCCCAACCCGCAAAAGCGGACGCGAGCATTAATACCGTAGATTTTGGCGCATGAAAATTCGTAAGCAAAGCATCCACAATCTTAAATTCAAACCCAGGATAAATAAAAATGTCGTCTTCGCCAGTAGTTTTGCCAGTCTTAGCATAGAATTCAAGCGTGCGCGCCACAGTTGTACCAAGCGAAACTACGCGAGAACCCTGAGCCTTGGCTTCCTTAATTGCAGCAAGCGTCTCTTCTGAAATATAAAACCACTCCGAATGCATCTTATGATCCTCAACATTGTCCGTGCGCATCGGCAAAAATGTACCAAGACCCACGTGCAAGGTGAGATAGCAAATCTTCACGCCCTTTTCCTTAAGGCGCTTCAAAAGATCATCAGTCATATTAAGGCTAGCAGTCGGTGCGGCGGCAGAACCAGTTTGTTTTGCCCAAACCGTCTGGTAGCGTTCCTTGTCAGAATCCACCGTTTCACGATGAAGGTATGGCGGAAGAGGCACATCGCCATATTTCTCAGCCAAAACTTCGAGTGCAGTGTCAGACTCAACTTCAGCGATACCATTACCAAGAATCTTTACTACGCGGACCTGCTCATCCGAACCTTTTACAGTCAGAACGTCGCCATCGTGAAGCTTGCCACGATAAAGCACATTGAGCGGCTCATCCGCATGGCGTTCAAGCACCACCAGCTCGCGCTCTCTGCCATCCGGCAATGTGCAAAAGAGCCTAGAATGCATCACCTTGGTATCGTTCAAAATCAAAACGTCGCCAGGATTCAAGAATTCATCCAAATTACGATAATAAGAATCAGTCAACTCGCCAGTCTTGCGATTAATCGCGAGCAGCCTAGTAGTACCGCGCACTTTTGGCGGGAATTTAGCAATTCTTTCCTCTGGCAAGTCATAGTTATAATCTGAAACTAACATGAAAAATATTCTACCATTTTTTTGAAGAAAAATCAAAGAGAAGCTTCAAGGTCTTTTGCAATTTGCTTGGCATATCTTTCTTCCTCCGAGAAAATACAGCCGCAATACTTTTGCATATACATGCCAGCTTCACGCGCCTTGGCTTGACCCTCGCGGAAACCTACGCGAAAATCGCGATAGATAAATTCAATGCCATATTCAGCCGCGAGACGCTCACAAACACCTTTTAATTCTTCGTGTTTTTGATACGGACTTACAAGCAAAGTCGTTGTAAACGCATCAAAACCGTGTTCCTTGGCATAGCGCACTGTCGCACCAATACGAGTCGGATAGCAGTAATTCACACAACGATTCGAAATGTCGCCCACTACGTTCTTACAAAAATTATCCAGTCCATATTCCTCGCGAAAAATCGCCTCGACATTAATCGACTTACAATACTCTTTAAGACAATCACGACGCGCCTTATATTCGGTATATGGATGAATATTTGGGTTATACCAAAAAACCGTCGGCTCAATACCTTCCGCACGGAGAGAATCAATACAATAAACACTGCATGGCGCGCAGCATGTGTGCATCAAAACTTTTTTCATTGGTATTATTATAGCACTTGCGTGTTATAATAGAGTAAACAAAGGAGGAAAATGGCAAAAACTACTGTCGAGATCGACACTAGATCTATTATTCGTTTCTGGCTGATACTTTTGACTATCGCTGGTATTATCTTCTTCCTATACAAGGCTCTCACTGGTCTCGTCATTATTGGTATTTCAATTTTCCTAGCGCTCGCACTCAAGCCGCTCGTCCGCAAACTCAATAAATTCCTCGGCAAGCGCCTCGGCATGGAAAAGAACCACAAAACTGCCTCAGCTGTGCTTGCTTATTCTATTATCGTTGGTATTTTTGCCGCCATCGCCATCATCGTTGGTCCAGTAGTCGTCAACGAAACTAGCAAATTCGTTCAGCAACTTCCACAAACTTTCGAAGAAAAAATCGGTGGCTGGCAGGGAATCAACGATTTTGGCAAATCCATCGGTATCGAAAACCTCCAAGATCAAATCTCCACCAGTCTCAACGATTTTTCCAAAAACATCTTTAGCAACCTCGGCACCACCATCGGCACTATCGGTGACATCGGCGCAAAAGGTGTACTAGTACTCGTCCTTACATTGCTCTTCCTGCTCGAAGGCTCCAGTATTATGGACATGCTCTGGGCTAGCCTTGGCTCTCGCAAAGAAGACGCCAAGCCAGTCGCCGTAGCTAAGCGCATCTGTGCTCGCATGAGCAACGTGATTTCCACCTACGTTTCACACCAAGCCATCGTGGCTATGATCGATGGCCTCTCCGTCATGGTCTTCATCTTCATTCTCGCCATCATCTTCAACTTCTCGGCCAGCCTCGCCGTTCCAATGGGGCTCCTTGCTGCCGTATTCTATCTCATTCCAATGTTTGGTCAAATCATCAGCTCCGTCTTAATTCTTCTCGTCCTCGCCTTCTCTAGCCCAGTTGCTGCCATCATCTTTGCGGTCGTCTATATCATCTACGCCCAAATCGAAAACAACGTCATCGCACCAAAGATCCAGGGCGATGCCATGAGACTTCCTGCCGTCGTTATCCTCGGTTCTATGGTGATTGGTATGTACATGTTTGGCCTTCTTGGCGCCATCATCGCCATTCCAATCGCCGGCTGTATCCGTATCCTGATCGAAGAAATCCCAAATATCAAAGCTGCAAGAGAGTAAAATATGGCCATCGACAAAGATTTTGAACCCAAAGAAAAGAAGAAAAAATCACCCAAAAAATATCTACTTACGATATTATTCATTTTGATTAACGTCGCCGTCATTGCGATTACTGCCTTCTCCGAATTTGGCAATTCCGAAAACGCCGCCAAGCTTTCGGACGTTTCTTTCAATTTCTGGCTACTTATTCCAGCCGTACTCTGTTTTATTGTTGCCATTAATCTCGAAATTTCCAAATACGTCATCATGATGCGCAAAACCTGCGGCTACAATGGCCGTGGAGAGCTCCGCAAAGCTCGTCGTATCGCCCGCCGCACCGTCCTTATTGGTCGTTACTACGACAACATCACCCCAGCTGCTATCGGTGGTCAGCCATTCCAAATCTACCACATGAATAAGTCCAAAGTACCAAAGGGCTACTCCACCACCATTCCAATCATTGGTATGATTTCCGGCCAAATCGGTTTTATTATCATCGCGATTTTATGTTTCTTATTTGGTAGTTTCGCCGTCAACAACGCCACTCTCATCGCTACAGCCTGTTTTGGTCTTCTATTCTACGCTTTCTGGCCAATCGCCGTCCTCATCGCAACCTTCTTACCAAAAGCTACCGCCGAGCTCATCGGTGTGGGTGTTAAATTCTTAGCTAAAATTCACATTGTCAAAGACCGCGAAAAATCCATCCAAAAAGCCGAAGATGCCGTCAACGAATACGCTACCTGCATCAAGAATATCCTCAAGACCAAGGGCCTGCTTCTTCGCACCGTCATTATGTCCGTCATTTTCCATATCCTCATTTCCAGCATTCCGTTCTTTGTTATTACCGCCTTTGGTGGCAACGTCGATTTCTTATCCTGCTTCGTCATCACCGTCGCCGTCACAGCCGCAGTCTACTTTGTACCAACCCCAGGCAACGCCGGCGCAGCCGAAGGTACCTTCTACTTCGTCTTCTCCAGCCTTGGTGGCGGCTACGTCTTCTGGGCCATGCTTATTTGGCGCTTCTTCTCCTACTACATCTACATCATTATGGGCGCAATTTCGTATTTCTTTATGCATCTCGACAAAACCAATCGATCCAAAGATTCCTGGTGGCATAAATTCCGCAATCTCTTCTATCATTTGGCCCATCCAGCCGATGCTGCCGCCGACGATCGAGCCGAGAAAAACGCCGAGCGCGGCGCAAAGGTCGAATTAGCTGCAACCCCAGCGGAAAAACCTGCGGAAAAACCAAAATCAACCGATAAATCCGATAAAACCAAATAATCATGTTCAAACTGTTTCGTTTTCTCAAACCGTATTGGTGGCAAGTGCTTCTACTCTTCGTGACTACCGGAGCACAGGTCTATTGTATCTTGAGATTACCAACTCTCATGGCCTCAATCATCAACGAAGGCATCGTTGTTCAAAACACCGATTTTATCTGGCAACAAGGCTTAATTATGCTCGGTCTTGCCGCTTTTTCGGCAGTCTGCGCCCTATTTACTAGTATGCTCTCCGCTCGCATCGGCGCCAATTTCTCCCGCGATCTCCGCGCCGCCGTCTTCGCCAAAGTTATTAGCTTCAATCATTCCGACACCAAAGATTTTAGCACCGCTTCGCTCATCACTCGTACTACAAACGATATTAATCAAGTCCAGCAAACCGTCACGATGATTTTGTCGATGCTGCTCCGCGCACCACTTTTCTGTATCATTTCACTCATCATGGCCTTTAGGACCGCGCCAGACATGACCTGGATTATCGCCGTGGCCATCATTACACTCTTCCTACTCGTCGTACTCATCATGGCGCTCGTCATCCCGAAATTCAAAGTCTTCCAAAAACTCATCGACAAAGTAACACTTCTAACTCGCGAGAATCTCACCGGTCTCCGCGTAATTCGCGCATTCAATAATCAAAAAATCGAATACAACAAGTTTAATGACACCAACAAAAAACTCACCAAACTTCTCATTTTTATCGACAAAATCTTGGAACTTCAGGATCCATTAATTAATATCGTTTTTAACGGTACCACCCTACTTTGCGTCTGGATCGGTATCTCTTTGCTTGAAAAAGACTTCGCTTATCTCGGCAACATGACCGCCTTCGCCGAATATGTTACCCACGTTATGATTTCTATTTTGATGCTTTCAATCCTACTAATTATGCTTCCACGCGCCAACGTTTCCGCTGGCCGTATTAATGAAGTTTTGAAGGCCAAAAATCGTATTCGCTGGCACAAGAAAACCGACGGCAAGCCAAGCGATACTCCAGAAGTTGAGTTCAAAAATGTCGATTTCAAATACGACGACGCTGAAGAAAAAATCCTCTCCAACATTTCCTTTACCGCTAAAGCCGGCGAGACTACCGCTTTTATCGGCTCCACTGGCTCCGGCAAATCCACGCTGATTAATCTCGTACCAAGATTTTACGAAGCCACGAGTGGCGAAATCCTGATCGATGGAATCAATATCAAAAACTACAGCCAAGAAGATTTGATTTCTCGTATCGGCTTCGTACCACAACGCGGCGTCTTATTCTCCGGTACCATCAAATCTAATATTGCATTTGGTCGTCCAGACGCCACCGAAGAGGAAATCATCGAAGCCGCCAAGATTTCCCAAAGCCAAGAGTTCATCGAAAAGTTGCCAAAGAAATACGATGCACCAATTTCACAAGGCGGCACCAATGTCTCTGGCGGTCAAAAACAGCGCCTCTCCATCGCTCGCGCTATTTGCAAAAAGCCAGAAATCTTCGTCTTTGATGATTCATTCTCGGCTCTAGACATGAAAACCGACCAAAAACTCCGAAAAGCCCTGCAACCTATCATCAAAAATTCCGTCACGATGATCGTAGCTCAACGCATCAATACCATTAAAGATGCAGACCAAATTATCGTTCTCGACAAGGGTAAAATCGTTGGTAAAGGCACTCATTATAAGTTGCTTAGAGACTGCGAAGTCTACACCGAAATCGTTAAATCTCAGCTCCACGAAACTGAATTTGAAATAGAGATGAAGGAGGCCTATGCCAGGACCGCGTAATTACACCGGAAAAGCCAAAAACGGCAAGAAGGCTATGAAGGAATTTCTAGCCTCCGTCAAGCCATTTAGGTTCAATTTAATCCTATCCATCGTTTTCTGTGTCGCCTCTTCCATTCTTGGCATTTTCATTCCAAAACTCCTAGGCGAAATGACCGACATCGCCAAAAATACCTATGCTATCGGTATCGATTGGGACGAGCTCAAAATTCATGCGCTCATCATCATTGCACTCTTTGTTGGTTCTGCGGCTCTAAATTATCTCCAAGCCTACATCCTCGCCGTTACCACCGCCAAATATACTAAGAATCTCCGCGAAAAAATCATTAAAAAGATTTCTACGCTACCAATCTCCTATTTTGACACTCACAAACATGGCGACACAATTTCTCGCATGACCAACGACGTCGACGTCATCACGACCACCATGCACCAGGAAATCACCAATATTTCCATTAGTCTCACCACACTAATCGGCGTCACGATTTTGATGTTTACCATCTCCGTGCCACTATCAATTATTTCGATTATCATTATTCCGCTTTCGGTTGTTGTTGTCGCACGAATCGCTAAGTTCGCCCAAAAATACTTCCGCGAACAACAGGAAACTATCGCCGTCTTAAATAGCAAAATTGAAGAAGACTACTCTGGTCAAACCGTTATCAAAGCCAACTCGTACGAAAAATCCGCCATCGCAGATTTTAAGGAAACCAACGACAAACTCGCCGTTACTAGCCGCAAGGCTCAAATCTTTGCCTCATTATCTTTCCCGGTCACCCACATCTTTACCAATATTGGCTACGTCGCAGTCTGTATTATTGGCGGCTACTTAGTCGTAGAAGGAAACATTACAATCGGCGCCATGGTTGCATTTATTGGCTACGTTTCACGTTTCAATCGCCCAATCACTGAAATTGCTTCCACTACCGCCACCATCCAATCACTCGTTGCTGCATCCGAACGTATTTTTACTTTCCTCCAGGAAAAGGAAGAAGACAAAGATCCAGAGCCAGCTCAAACCATCAAGAAAGTTACCGGCAACGTCGAGTTTAATAATATCAACTTTGGCTACACCGAAGATGCGCCAGTCATTAAGAATTTCTCGGTCAAGATTAAGGCTGGTCAAAACGTTGCTATCGTTGGTCCAACCGGCGCCGGCAAAACCACTATTATTAATCTCCTCATGCGTTTTTACGATCCAAATTCCGGTTATATCACCATCGACGGCGTACCAACCCGCGAAATGAAACGCAGTAATGTTCGCGCGCTATTCGGCATGGTTCTTCAAGACACTTGGCTATTCTCCGGCACCATCGAAGAAAACCTTCGCTATGGCAACCAAGATGCCACGCTCGAAGATATCAAGCGCGCCGCCAAGGCTTGCGACATCGATTACGTTATCGAATCTCTACCAAAAGGTTACGACACAGTTATTTCCGAAGACTCAGACAATATCTCCGCTGGTGAAAAACAGCTTCTCACTATTGCGCGCGCCATCGTTGCTAA
>JAEEGL013520510.1_pt1 | contig 24131 bp, 15 predicted proteins | sample 9134231 | NCBI WGS metagenome assembly JAEEGL01 (sample SAMN16246548, study PRJNA631951) | gut metagenome | biome: gut microbiome; feature: rumen; material: fiber-attached | host: Bos | place: Iran: Karaj | collected 2018-10
CAAATACGGCTTCCAAGTCTGCAAATTCAGCAAGGAATACTATGAGAATCTGCTTCATGCGTGGAAGCACGTTGCCGCCCACAAGCCTGTGCGCCCTCTAAAATCGGCGGCATTCGTTTTCAGCAAAAAATCGCGGGGTACCATAAAGATTTATTTCACATCGATAATGAACAATGTCCGTGAGACAGGATTCGAAGATGTCCCGTTTGCCTACGAGATGTCACGCTGCGGCGGACAGCTTGCAGGCTTCCAAATAAACATCGGCGAACTTACAAAACTCACGCCAAACGATACGGATCTGCTTGTGCTTCCGCCGCTGCCTGACGTGACGGACGCCGAACTTGACGCAATCAGAAGGCTCCACGCTGCAGGCGTCAATCTTCTGCTTTTTGAAGACGCGACAGGGCTTGAGGATCTCTTCGGAGTGAAGAGACTCGAAGCGCCGAAGCCTGTGACAAATCTCTATGCCACAGAGTTGCTTCCATTCCGTCTTGGAGAGTTCTGCGAAGAACCTCTCTGCGCTGGAAGGTATATCGCAGACGGCGCGGATGTGCTCATAGGCGCAGAGGTGCCTGTGCTACTGTCAAAGCGCAATGGAGCCGCTCAAGCGGTCTTCTGCAACGTGCCGCCGACTCTTGTCAGGGACTGCCAACTCCATCAGAGAGGCTCATACGGCAGAGACAGCATCAGCGAACTCGTGAACAAGGCAATCACATACGTCATGGGAAATATGACTGGCGCAGCAGCTCGCACCTCCGAAGGACGCGTCATTGGCTTCAAAGACGAACACGACGACACCGTGCTCGTCATCCAGAACACCGAAGATACAGAGATACATCCAGAGGTGCGTTACAAGAAACAGGCCGCATCAGAACACATTGTCGAATGCGACAAGCCTTGGAGGATACTAGAGGATAGCAAGGACCAAATCACCTTCCGTCTTTCTGTTCCGCCAGAGAACGCCGCAATCATTGTAATTTCAAAATAAAGGGAAAAAGATGCCAATCAAATTCAACAATTACATCAGCGTCATGCCGAGACTTCTCCGCGTCAGCGACGAATGCCGCGAAATAACCATTCACATTAGGCAGCCACACGCCAGAAAGACACTTGATACCATACAGGAGATACGTGTTTTCTACGTGTATGGCCCTTCCGCTGCCTATGGCAGTTGGATAGCAAACACGCCGCCATCTCCTTTCCGCCGTCTGGACAACGGCGACATAGTAGTCTCCTTCGCCACGCCTGACGAGGGCGAATACACCATCTGCGCAGGACAGAAGTTGGAGGACGGCTCGTTCTCAGAAATTGTCTCTTTCGATGTTTACGCCCTTCATGACGATTTGCTGCAACTTCTTCCGCTCAAAGGCGACTTCCATATGCACAGCAACTGCTCTGACGGCCGCGAGACCCCCGAATATGTCGCCGCCACATGCCGCAAGAACGGAATGGATTTCATGGCGCTAACGGACCATCGTAGGTACGAACCATCACTGATTGCGATTAAGGCGATGAAGGAGTTCGGATGCGACATGCTGTGCTACCCCGGCGAGGAGGTCCATCTGCCAGACAATCCCGTCCATATCATCAACTTCGGCGGCAATTCAAGCGTCAATACTCTCGCGAGGGACGACGAAGAGAAGTACCGTGCGGAAGTCGCAGAATATCAGAAGAGCGTTCCAGAGAAGTTCGATTCATTGACACGCTTCCAAGTCGCCGCCTCCGAATGGGCGTTCGACCGCATCCGCGATGCGGGCGGCATCTCGATGTTCTGCCACCCCTTCTGGAGGCCAAGACATCATAACTACATCGGTGAGGCTGTCATAGACTTGTTGCTGGAACACAACAGATACGATGTTCTGGAAGTCATAGGCGGCTTCCACCGCCCCGACACAGAGCGGAATATGCTGTCGGTTATACGCTGGCAGGAGGAGCAGGCGAAAGGAAAGATCATTCCTGCGGCGGGCATTAGCGACTCGCATTCCTGCGATGTTGACCTTGCAGGATGGTACTACACAATTGTTTTTGCAAAAGAACTTAGTTTCGAGTCGATTGCAGAGGCGATTCGCGCAAATCTGTGCGTGGCTGTCCATGACATTCCAGACACTTATCCTCTGGTTGCCGGTCCTTTCAGGCTGACGAAGCTGGTCTATTTCCTGCTTCGTGAGTTCTATCCAGAACATGATGAACTTTGCCGCGTTGAGGGCGAGATAATGCGCCGTGCTCTGGCAGGTGAGGAGCCTGATGCCGCCACAGAGATGGCAAACCGCCATGGCACCGTCAGACGATTCATGAACTCTTGCAGGGAAATCTAAATCAGAGAAAAACATGGTTAAAATCAACATTCCCTTTGAAGAGATTGGAAAGATTAAACCGAGAAATATTGCCGACGGCGCCTGCGAAAGATTCACGCTTGGCTGCGAGACGCTAGACCGCGATTTCGCAGACTACGAGCAGTACAAGGAGTACATCCCGCCGCTCGGCATCAAGAGCATTCGTCTTCAGGGCGGATGGGCAAAGACCGAAAAAGTCCAAGGCGTCTATGACTTCTCATGGCTGGACAAGATCATATATGACGCTGTAGGACGCGGACTTAACATCCTTCTCGAGACCGACTACGGCAATCCAATCTACCCTGGCGGCGGTGGAATCGACCTCGCGGGCGGCATCCCGATTTCCTATGAAGCCCTCGCCGCATGGGACAAATGGGTCGCCGCGATGGCCGTGCATTACAAGGGCACTGTCCGCGACTGGGCGATGTGGAACGAGCCAGATGTTTCCAAGGAGGCCTGGATGACAGTCGATAACATCGTCGATTTCAACATCCGCACCGCCAGAATCATCCGCCGCGTCATTCCAGACGCAAGAATCGCGGGGTTATCCCTGTCCAACTCATACTTTTTAGATCTTCTAGACGGATATCTCGCAACCATCGACAAGCGTGGAGCTATGGATTTGTTCGACTGGTTCATATACCACGGCTACGAAGCGAATCCAGACTCATCTTGCGACAGAGGAATGCACCTTAAGAAACTCATTGAACGTTACTCCAACAGAATCAGACTTCGCCAAGGAGAGAACGGATGCCCGTCGGAGCACTCGGAACTGTTTGCGCTCGCAGGGTATCACTGGTCGGAACTGTCCCAGTCAAAATGGGACCTGCGCCGTTACATCGGCGACATAGCGACTGGCGTCGAGTCAGCGGTCTTTACCGTCTGCGACTTTAATCACATCGGCCGCGCAATCAACCGCAAAGGACTTATCATGGCTGACGAAAACCACAAAGTTATTCGCCCTAAAATGGCATATTACGCCATACAGAACATGACAAGCGTCTTCGCGGACGATCTGCTTCCCGTGCGCGGCGAAGTCGCGACACTCTTCGAAAGGCAATGCAGGACATTCACCTTCTCATGCGCCGACGGCAACCTTCTCACCTATTGGGACAGAAGCGACATTCCTGGAGACGCTACAGACACCTCTCCTTGCAACATCATCTTCCGCAACTTCACCTTCAAGGACCCAGTGCTTGTCGAAATGGTATCGGGAGGCGTCTTCGCGATTCCACAGGAGTGCATCAGCAATCAGGGAGAGTTCATAGTATTCAGGAAAATTCCTGTCATCGACTCGCCGTTCGTCATCGCCGACAAGAGCCTTATTCGCTTTGCAAAATAGGAGAAAATCATGGTTACAATCAACATCCCCTTTGAAGAAATTGGAAAGATTAAACCGAGAAATATTGCCGACGGTGCCTGCGAAAGGTTCACTCTCGGCTGCGAGACGCTCGACCGCGACTTCGCGGACTACGAGCAGTACAAGGAGTACATACCGCCGCTCGGCATAAAGACCATCCGTCTTCAGGGCGGCTGGGCAAAAACCGAAAAAGTCCAAGGCGTCTATGACTTCTCATGGCTGGACAAGATCATATATGATGCCGTCGGACGCGGCCTTAACATCCTACTCGAAACCGACTACGGCAATCCAATCTACCCTGGCGGCGGCGGTTACGACCTCTCAGGCAGTTTCCCGTCATCTGACGAGGCCCTCGCGGCATGGGACAAATGGGTCGAGGCGATGGCAGTGCATTACAAGGGAACCGTCCGCGACTGGGCGATGTGGAACGAGCCTGCCAATGCAAAGGATGCGACTGTCGAAAGCATCGTCGATTTCAACATCCGCACCGCCAAAATCATCCGTCGCGTCATTCCAGACTCACGGATTGCGGGACTCTCCCTCGCCTCGTCAAACGACCTTTTTGACGCATACGTCGCACTTATCGCAGAACGCGGAGAACTAGATCTGTTCGACTGGTTCATCTATCACGGCTACGAATACAATCCAGACGTCGCGACCGACAAGGGAACACGCCTCAAACATTTCCTCGAACGCCGCTCCGACCGAATCAAACTCCGCCAGGGCGAAAACGGCTGCCCGTCCGAAAGAGCCTACCGCTTCGCTATTGGCGACAACGACTGGACGGAACTCTCGCAGGCCAAATGGGACCTGCGTCGATACATCGGCGACATCGCCAACGGCGTCGATACCGCCGTCTTCACCATCTGCGACTTCAACCACATCGGTCGTGAAATCAACCGCAAGGGAATCCTCAGGGCGGAAGCCGACCACAAGGTCGTCGGCAAAAAAATCGCCTACTACGCCATGCAGAACATGACAAGCGTCTTTGACGATTGCCTGCTGCCGACATTCGAAAAGGCCGCCATCCTTTTCAAGCGCAATTGCTCCGTATATCCGTTCTCCTGTGCCGACGGCAACCTGCTCGTCTATTGGGACAGGAGCGACACACCAGGCAATGCTACAGACACTGCTCCTTGCCAGATTCTCTTCCGCGACATTGCCTTCGACGAGCCTGTGCTTGTCGATATGATTTCTGGAAAGGTCTTCGCGATTCCCGCTGACCGAATCAGCCGCCAAGGCGATTTCATACAGTTCCGAGACATGCCTGTCATCGACTCGCCGTTCGTCATCGCCGAAAAACGTCTGCTGAAACTACAGAAATAATCTTATGCGATTCGTACTCAAAGGAGCGTACTCCTGCGCAAGAATCTATGTTAGCAGAGCCTCTTCGGAGGCTCTCGCTGCGGCAATTGCAGACTTCCGCTCCGACGTCCACAAAATCACAGGCTCGACGCCGCGTCTCCTGCGGAAACGTCCGTTAGAGAACGCCGTAATTCTAGAGATTGCTCCAGAGCACTTTCCACAAGACGCATGGGAGAACTGTATCGTTCGCTTCGAAAAGCACAACATCCTGCGGATCATCGGAAGCGACGAACGCGGCGTCATCTTCGGCATTTACGAGTTTATTGAGAAATATCTTGGCGTCGATCCGCTTTATCTTTGGACTGGCACAAAGCATCCAAAGCATAATTTATTGCAATGGAATAATATAGATATTAATCTTGGCAATCCTGACTTCAAGTTCCGTGGCATCTTCATCAATGACGAGGACCTGTTGACGGGTTGGAAAATTGGCGGCAAACGCGAGATGGACTTCTATCCCTTCTATTCAACGGTCATCCACGAGACGACCGCCGAGATGCTCGCCGAGACTTTTGTCCGCCTCAGATACAACATGGTGATTCCTGCGAGTTTCGTGAATATCCAGAACCCTGACGAGGAGATGCTGGTAAAGGTCTTCTCTCGGCGCGGTCTCTTCATCACAATGCACCACGTCGAGCCGCTCGGCGTCAGCGCGTTCGGATTCAAGGACTACTGGAAAAAGCGCGGTAAGGAGTATCCGTACTCATACATTCAGTCGCATGAGCAACTTATGGAGGTCTGGCGGGCATCTATCACAAAATGGAAACAATACCATAATATAATATGGCAGCTCGGCCTCAGAGGAATCGCAGACAATCCAATTTGGGCGACCGACAAATCCGTCCCTGACGACGACAAGTCCCGCGCCGACCTTATTAACAACGCCATCGCAGAGCAGATTTTCCTGCTTGAAGAGGTGCTAGGCGAACGTCCAAAATATATGACCACCACGCTTTGGTATGAGGGCTCCTATTTGAACCGCCTTGGACTTCTGAAACTCCCCGATGATGTCTGCGAAATCTATGCCGACAACTGCGCTGGCTGGCGCATGCAGGACGATTTCCGTAACGCCCCTTGCCGCTCTGGCGTCAGGCGCGGGGCATACCTCCATCAGGCCGTCATTCTCGGAACTCATCTTGCTCAGGCCCTGCCGCCCTCCAAAATACAGGAGGTTCTTTCGGAAATTCACGCCAAAGGCGCTAATGACTATGTAATCTTCAACTGCTCCAACGTCAGGGAGTTCATCTTCGGCATTGGTGCCGCCGCCGAGATGACGCAAAGTCTGCAACCTTTCACTCCAGAAGGCTATCTTCATCGTTGGGTGTCACGCCACTTCTCATGTTGCCAAGAGAAGATTGGAGAACTCTACAAGCGGTATTTCAATGCATTCGAGAAAAATGAAAACGGCGTCGCCTTTTTCACCGACGGCCTAATTGAATGGAACATTCACTTCCTGCTGGATATTCTGGAAAAGCGTCTGGACATATTCTCTGTCAAACCTCCTGAGACAAATCCACTGATGCAGGACATGTTTGTGTTCATTGACGACGCGAAGCTCCGCCATGAAACTCTTCTTCGTCAAGAGACGGCAATGCGCTCTGTTCTTGAGAAGGCCAAGGAGTGCCGCAGCAGACTTCCAAAACGTGAACGGTCGCTATGGTATGCGCAAATGGTCTATCCAGCGCAACTCATCTGCTCCATGACCGCGCACGCCCGCCTTCTACTGGAGGCGTGTTTCGCATTGAGCAAAAACGATACCGATGGATTGAACAGAAACATCGACAACGCCATCGCCGAACTTCAGGAACTCAAAAACGCTATCCATGAATACACAAGGGGAAAGTTCCGCAACTGGTATGCGGACTGCCGCAAGATCAATTTGTCCGCCCTTCTGAACAGGACAAAAGCCTTGACCACAAAGAAATAATCATCACTTAATTTCCGTCTTTATTCTTGTAAATCTAACATTTGATGTTAGAATTGCAAGAGCAATAGAATTAGTTATTATCACCTGTCGTCGCGAGAAAGTTTAAGGAGCGGCCAGATGCATGGAGCGATGATTACGGTCGCGATTGCGAAATACCATTTGTATTTAAGCAATGGATCGTTGAAGGAGAAGCAGGCGAGAAGTTTGTCAAGAATGAGTCCAGAGAGGAAGGTCGCGATGAGACCTCCAAAGCAGCCACCGATTGTCGAAATCATGATTGATGCGTTGACCTGTCTCTTTGGAGAGACCTTGGTCAAAAAGAAACCAATGAAAGTATTTTCAGTCGCCACCTTGAACGAACCGATGACAAGGAACGCTGGCGCGATGAAAAGGAATAGCGCTTTAGCGGGACAGAAGATCCAGTAGATGCAGAGAAGAATTCCTTGGATGTAACTCAAAATGAACGCTCTGCGGTTGCCAATGACCTGCGCCAGTTTTCCAAACAGTTTCGCGAAAAGCATCGCGCCAGCCATCTGCATGACAGTGTAAACCAAAGTCGCCTTGTCGGAGAGACCATATCCGCGCTTCAATGTCAGCACCGCGACAGGACATGCCATGCTAATCGCCATGTTGACCGCCGTATGCGCAAGCACCAACTGTTTGATGTCGTGATTGCGGAGATTCTCCTTCATGCTCTTGAACAGCGGCTCGGCGGCAGTCTTCTTAAGCGCGTCTGTCTCATGTATGTTCTTGATAAAATAGGCAGAGGTGAAGCCGAATACCGCGCCTGTGCAAATTAGAGCGACAATCGGCCATATTCCTGTATGGCTGTGAAGATAGCAGAATATTCCAACAAGCGCGAGAAGTTCGGATGCGTAGAACATAACGGCTTGAAGTCCTATGAACGATTCGCGCGTCTCCTTCGTCGTGATGTTTCCGATGAGTGGAATAATCATGACACAGCCAGCGGCGCGGCATGAATAGAATATGAAAGCTCCTGTCAGCAAGACTGCCATCGCAGCGACATGATGACCATAATAACTCCAGATGGCAGATGACGCCACAAACAGAGCCGCGCAGTTCCGCAGCACCCAGAAGAACGCCTGGCTCGGAGCCGCGCCAATGTGAGAGGCAACAAGTTTGCCCAGTGGCAACAATATGTAGCTTACGTAAATCATCGCGCCGATTGCGGCGACAATATAGTCAGGGCAATTCAGTTGAACCGCCAACAGCACGATGATTGTCTCCCCAAGGCACATGTATGATATGCCGTTGAGAAAACTGTATAGATAGAAATACCGATGCGACTGTCGCCGCAGCGCATCGGTGAACTCGCCTTTGATTATCATGGATTTGCCTTTGAATTGAAATGGTCTTTACTATATTGCCATTCTTCGGCAATTCAAAACGCATATCCGCATTTGAAGAATTTCTTAAACAATATTATTATATATGGTGCTAGACCACAAAAACAATTTTGGGAATACCATGAAATCATTGATAAAGACCACATTAATTCTTGCAGTGCTGAGTTTATATGCGTTTGGGGACAACCTTCTCATTCCATTGATGAAAGGCGATTCAGGACTCAAGGTTGACGGGATTGTCGGCGAAGAGGAGTACGGCGTGTCGTCGATGATTGGCGGCGTCCTTTCACAGCAGAAGAATTTTCTGATAGCAAGGGATGTGGAGATATATCTCGTCGCCACGGACGAGGCCCTGCATCTGGCGACAAGGATGTCTGTCGAGAACAGCGATCCTGACGGAGGACTAGTCTGTCTTTATGCAGGAAAGCCTAAGCAGTACCTTTCAAACGACGACTGCGTGGAGTTTTTCATCGGCTCCGCCACGGAAGCGGTCATGTACCAGATTCTCGTGAACAGCGCAAATGCCAGCCACTCGTATTATTTTGATGGCAAGACAATGGCTCAGTCGAAAATAATGTTTGAAAGTAAATGTGCTGTAAGAAACGGATACTGGGAACACGAATTGAGAATACCATGGAAAAGCATTCCCGAAATTGACAAGGAAAAATTCCGATTCAATTGCGCCAGAAATTTTGTAGCGGGCGGTCTTGGTTATGCATCGTTTACAGGCCAAAAGGATATCAGGGACAACACTAAAATGTTGCCAGTCAAGAGCGCAGAGGGATTCGGGGGAGTCAAAATTCACGGAATAGACACCAGCCTGTGCAGAGGCATCCTTCATCTGCGATGCACAGGTGACAAGGGAATTTCCCTAAGCGCGAGGGCGTATAATCACGACAAGTCATTTCTGCAGAACAATCCAGACCAGGAGCAAAGACTGCCTAACGAAAGCGGCGGGAAATACATTAGCCTGCATGTACGCCATCCAAAGTTTGGAGAGGTCTTCAGGCGCAGTTACTTGCCTTTCAAGTTGGGAGGGCATCTTTCGGGCGGCCCTGTCACTGCAACCGTCATGCTTGATGGCATGGGCACGCTGTTTCTGAGACACTATCCTGAGCACTCCAGATGCGCGGTCACGCTGACTTCACTAGGTTCCGCGAAATCCGCAAAATGCGAGATTGCCTCGCCCGATGGAGTTGTTTGCAGCGGCGTGTTCACCTTGCAGAACGACAATACATGGAAGGCCATGATACCCTTGCCGCAGAAACGTCTCTTCGGAAAATACACGGGGGCGCTGGTGCTGAATCATGAGGATGGTGAAAAACGGATGGAAGATGTGTTCTCCTTCGAGGAGAAGTCATTCGAGTGGCTGGGCAACAAGTTTGGTGTCTCTGAGAAGATAATGCCCCCATTCACGCCCATCACACTTGATGATGCCAATGTGCTTTCAACGGTTCTGCGGCGGCATGCGCTTGCGGCAAACGGGTTGCTTGCGCAGGTCAACGCAAAGGGCAATGACATTCTGGAGGGTCCAATGTCATTCCACCTGATTGCAAACGGCACATCGCTGAAGGAGAGCAACGCCAAACTGTCGGTGGTCGAGAAAAAGGACAACAGGGTTGTCACGGAATCGGATGCCGACTTCGGTGAATGGCGATACCATGCCACAACAGAATGGGACTACGATGGCTTTGCCCTCGTCAAGGTCAAATTCACACCTGCAAACAAGGATGTTCTTGACGCGCTGACAATGACCATCCCGCTCAAACGCAGTGCTGCGACTCTGTATCACGCGCTGGTTGATGCCGCGCGCGGCAATCCAGGCGGGCTAATACCTGCGGGCGAAGGTTGCGTGTGGGATTCATGTGGACTGCCTCGGCAGAGGAACAAACAGGGCATGATAGTCGTGCCAGGCGAGTTCGTGCCATATATTTGGGTCGGCGGCGAGGAGCGCGGACTATGCCTGCTGTTCGACTCTCCAAAAGGGTTTGCCCTGGAAGATGGTAGGCCAATGCTGAAACTAATCCGACACGGAGACGTAGTCGAACTACAGTGCGACATCATTAATCTCAAAGGGGGCAACAAAGGCGAACCGATTGAGTTCTCATTTGGATATCAGGTGACACCTGTCAAGCCAATAATGAAAGAATGGAGGAAGTGGAGTTTTGAACTGGGCAACAAACTGCCTGGAATGAGAGCTGTGCAGATTGTCGAGAACAAGGAGGATTTCGGCATCTTCAGCAGTTTTGGCGTCGTGCCAGACGGCAATGACTACTCATACGCCAAGGCCGTGCGCGAGACCATCAAAAAGCGGCGCGTCCCATACGAACTGATGGACAAAATCCACACTGACGCCAAAGAGAAACTGCAGGAAAAGCAGAAGAGAATCACTGGCAAGGTTGATGAAAAGCAGATTGCCAGGACCTTAAATGAAATGGAGACCAGATTCATGCAGCATGGCATGACGGAGGATGTCGTCATACCGTACTCATGCCAGTCGCTCATCGACATGAATGACGAGGCCTACCAATATCACAAGGCGGAATGGGCGACACGCTACCAGTACCGAGAGGGTATAATCGATAGAATCTACATGACGAAACGCGCAATAGAGTACGAACTCTGGGCTTACAGGAAGATGCTGCAGGCGGGGGCAGACGGCATTTATCTCGACGAGGTGTTTGTCCAGCCGCAGACAAATCCCGACCTTTCCACATGCAGGGACTACAAGGGGCGCGTAATTCCTGAAATGGGACTTCTGCGTAACCGCGAGATGAATAAGCGTCTGGCGCAGATGATGTTTGACATGGGCCTGAAGGACAGGCCATTCTGCATACACATGACCAACACGAACATAATCCCCGTATTCGCCTTCGCTAACATCTATCTTGCTTGGGAATACTGGATGAACGAAAACTTCATAACGCAGTTTCCGCTTGACTACAACAGAACTGTCCCCAGCGGTCTCCAATGCGGCGTGATTCCCATCGCATTAATGAATGTGCGACTTGCAGAACGTAGCCAGATAACTCACGAGGAGTTCATCAATCGCTACAATCGCCTCTTCAGGACAGGACTCGGATTGATGCTCCAGCACGGCATCTACACATTCACCAGATATTGGAAGGACAACACAGAGCAGTACAAGGCGCGATATGTGCTTTGGGCCTTCGGCACCCATAAGGACGACTGTTCATTCATGCCTTACTGGGAGGCTCCCCTTCCGTTCAAAGCGTCAGACGGATTTGTGATGGGCGCGTACAAGAGAGGGCATTCCGCCTTGCTCATCCTCACGAATCTCGGCAAGGCGGCGACCGCCCGCGTGGAAATCAATGCAAAGGAACTCAGCATTACAGAAGGGGCAGTCCTCATCGACGCCATGACAGGCGAGAAGTTCCCCTTGCCATTTGCGGAAATTCCTGTCCCCGAATGCGAATTCCGCATTCTTTTCGCAGGTCCATCCGAATTTGGAACGATACTCCAGCCACCAGAACCAGATGCCGCGTTCTTTAGAAAATAGTTTTGGAACCAGACTGCCAAGTTCCTGTTCTGTGCCGACGGCGCAGCTGTCGGATTATCTACGATCCTCCGCGAGTTGACTCTGAAGGCGTTTGACGTCGATTTTGCGTGGAGCGACATTCTCCTGCAAGGACTGGACGGTCGCAGTGCCTGCAGCCTGCCCCATGTTCACGCAACAGAGAATCAGCCTTGAGGCCGCCTGAGCCATGAACTCCGAAGAGAGACAACGGCCAGCGACGAGCAGATTGTCGATTTTCACAGGGACGAGCGACCTGTAAGGGATGTCCGACCCACCAGTCTTGAACTGGCGTTCCGCGCCATGGCGTCCCCATCCGTCAGTCATGTTTTCGTAGCCACAAGGCGGCTCAAGCGAGCCTGGATGGCCTGTGGATGAGACATAGCAGACTTTGCCGTCAATGATTTCTTTCGCCCACTTGATGTTTCCGACGCCGTCTGGATTGTGGAGATCGAAATGATGATAAGTGCTTGTGACTGCATCATCGAACTTGACGCCACGCGCGAAGTCCAGCGTCTTCAAGATGTATTCGCCGACGACACGGCGGCTCTCGCGCACGCCAAGCAGGTTGGCGGTGTCTATGAGATAAGAGTTCTCGAAGCCTGGAACGTTGTCGCGAATGAACTTTGAGAAGAAGTCCGCCTGTTCGCGGCCTTCTTGATACATTCTGGTCAAGTCGCGGTTGGAGAGCGGGTTGCAGTTGCGTGAATGCGAAATGCAGATGCAGATTTCGTCCTTTCCGCAGTTCTTAGGCCTGCCAGGAACGAACACTGACCAATTTAGATGATTCTCAAACATGATTGGCATTCGTCCATCGGCGTGCGCCGCCTCAATTAGCTTAATCCACTGAGGGTCATTTGCCTTGAGGTCGGATTGAAGGTATTTATTGAAATCGACGCCGCCGAGCCTGAAGTCAATTGAGCAGGCTTGATGCTTGCCGTCATCAGCGCGTCCGCACATGCAATCGCATCCAGCGAAGAAGGCAAGATCAGCGTCGCCCGTGCAGTCAATGAAGCGTTTGCCGAAGACGACTTGTCGTCCGCTCTTGCTCTCAATCACGACGCCTTTGACTTTGTCGCCCTCAACGATGGCATCGACGATTATAGTGTCCAGCAGCAGGTCTATGTTCGCCTCGCGAACCATTCGGTCGAGAATTAACTTGTGCTTTTCAGGGTCGGAGTTGCGTCGGCAGTGGCCATCGACCTCCTCCAGACGTGTCAGCATCTCCTGACTGATTCCCGCTGGTGTATCAAGTGGAATCGGAACGAGTCCAACTGTCGCCAGACCGCCAAGGGCAGTCGCTTTGTCTATCAGAAGGACCTTAGCGCCTTTGCGGGCGGCGGCTACGGATGCTCCGAAACCCGCCATTCCCCCACCGCAGACCACGACATCATACTCGCCGATGCTTCGTAGCTCTCGTGATGGCTCGATGACATTTCCATTCTCAAGAATCCTGTAACTCATTCTTTGTCCTCCTTGATTTCTTTTATTGTTATGGCAAACGACTGGCAGTTATCTGCGCATTTTCCGCATCCGATGCATTTGTCTGGATTAACATGCGCCCCTGCATGGTCAAATGTGATGGCTTCCATCCTGCAAAGCCAGCGGCATGTGTCGCAGCCAGTGCAGCCGCGTATTACGGCTATTTTTCTTATCATGGTATTGTCCTCCGTTCTATTATCTTATTAATATATAATGGCTCTTTACGATTCAAAATGACTTGATTTGTCAAAAATATGATGTAAATTGCTGTTTAATAGGAGAATTATCATGAATTTATCATCAATTGAGCCTGAGTTGCAGGCGTTTGAAGAAAGTTTTGGATGCCGTATCTGCATCCACGCCTTCAACGATTTGTTTTTTCAAGGCGATTCACCTATGTTCAGACAGAAACGCCAGTCACACCGCAAAACATATCCAGACCGATGCGGCAAGGAACAGCGAAGTTATTGTATACGCCATTGCATGGATGAACTGAATCAGCGAATTGCCAATTCGCCTGAGGAGGACATTCTGGAGGTCCATTGCCGCAACCATTGTTTTGAGTTGGTCGCGCCAGTGTTCAGGGAAGGACGGTGTGTTCTTGTTCTCTTCGCAGGACTTCTTGACAAGCAAGACAAGGAGAAAAATCGTCTAATTGCAAGGCTATTACCTGTCTTCGCGGCTGGTCTTGAGGCGAAAGTGCGCACTATGCTGTCACTGAAGCATGGCAGTCGCGACGCAGTCATTGAGCGTGTAGAGGAGTTTATAGAAGAACACTATGCGGAACCCATATCGACCGCCGACGCAGCTAAAAAACTGTGCATTTCAGTCTCCAGGCTCTGTCATATTCTCCAGTCGGGAGGCAGGGGACGCTTCTCTGAAATGCTTATGGCGGAACGCATTCAACACGCAAAACATCTTCTGGAATTCTCAGACATGCAGATTGCAGAAATCGCCAACCTTTGCGGCTTTCCAGTCTATGAGCACTTCACAAGAAGTTTCAAAAAACATGTCGGGGTATCCCCATCAGCATGGCGAAAAAAGAGAGAATCGATTGAATGAAATCATTGATGTGCAGGATCCGTAGCCGTACACATTACGCGGAGCGGCGTTTAAGGCGCGCCATGAGTATCGTCTGCAATACGATGAGAATGGCGATAAGGACACAGCAGATGCCAAAAGTCGTACGAATCCCAAAGTGTTCAGCTATCGCGCCGCCGCCGATTGAACCGACCACGCTAACTATGCCGACAATCGCCTCATTGGTCGCCACATACTGCGCGTTCTTCGTTGGATGAACCTGCGAATGGAAAATCGTGGCGTAATAGAAAATTCCCGAAAAGATACCGTACAAAAAAGTAGAAGCATAAAGCAACGGAATTTGCCTGAAGAAGCAAAGCATTAAAAGCCCCGCGATTCCGCACAGGCCGCTTATGACCAGCGGATATGTCCTAAACATGAACATGCGTGTGCGTATGAGCGCAATCGCCATGGCAACCTGCATATAACTGACAAGCGCAAGAATCAAGCCACCGTGAAGTTTGCCGATGCCTAGTTCCACCGCCAGATTTGGTTCAAGCGTGCGGAGTGCCGCGATTGTTGTGGTGCCTATTCCCGCTCCAAGCCAGCCGACAATCACACAGTCGGGAAGACCTGCGTACTCATTCTCTGGCGGTGCCACGATTTTCGCGTCTGGCGTCGCTTCCGTGGAAACGCCTTTGGAGGACTTCATGCGCATTATCAGCAAAACGCCAAGGACCATCGTCATGGACATTGCCGCATTGACGTAGAATCCATGCTGCCAGTGCTTAAGCATTCCGAAGACCGTTGAACCAATTGCGAAACCAAGGCTCCAAGCCACTGTGTATAATGACGTTGTGCGCACAACGCCTCCCTTGCTTCCTGACTCCAAATCCTTCGCAAACACTTGGAATGGCGTGCAATATCCAGCCATGCCTATTCCGACCAAAGCTATCCAAAGATATTGCAGATTAAGAGCTGGAAACATCACAAAGGACAATGAGGCAAAAGTGAGCAGAAGTCCCGACGCTATCAACATCCAAGGAGCGCGCTTAGGCGTGGTGACTCTCCCAATGAGAAGCGAGCCAAGCGAATAGATTACGGCCCACATAGCCATTGTTCCCGTCACGGCAAGCTTGCTGCTACCAGCCTCAGAGAACCTGTATGCGCAAATGAAGAACATTCCCCCTGCGAACATATTGGTTAGCACGGGGAAAAGATAGACTATGAAACGCCACATTGCTGTATCCCAGTCCTTACTCCTGGGCCATCATGGTCTCTTGGGGAAAGATTGCTTCTTTGCAACCATCGACTATCCGTCCAAAGAGATTGCCGTATTTTTTCAAATTAAGCGATTCCACGAAAGAGGTAATCTTAGTGACAGTGGAGCATGGGTCAATGGAGGCATCCATACAATCGCCCTCCAGAATCAGCAATGGCATCCCTATTTTCTCAAGGGCTTCACGCAACTGCTTTGTGAACGGACGGTCTGCCATGCTGCACCTTCCAAAGCCATGCGTGTAGATGACGCACCCTGTAAGTTTAGCTTTTGCCGCGACTTTCTTTATGTACTCTATGCGAAGTTTCGGATCCAAGAAACCAGACGAGAGCAGCCTCTTTGCGATGGAACGCAACGGCTCTAGCGGATTCATGGGTTCCCAGCCCACGAAGTTCGTCTCTTCAAAGACTATCGGCGCATTGCAGGTCGTCTCGATGAAATTCAAATAGAACGAGTTATAGAATGGCGGCAGATGAAGCCAAAGCAGACGGTGCGTGTCATCGATACTATAGCGTTTCTCAGCCCATTCCTTCTTCATCAGAAGTTCTTCGTAGTATGACTTCTGGATATCAATCAGTTCCTTGGTGCCCCACCCGTTGTTGAAAACGACAGCGTTATAGACGGCCTCTGCGCCCCTGATGAGCGGCGGTGACGACCAGCGGAGTTCATTGCACTTGCGAGAGTATTCAGCAGCCTGATTGGAAAGTTCCACGGCCTCTTGAAGTTTACCGTTGTCCAACTTGTAGCCAAACGCCTTCTCCATGCGGTCGATTGACTCCTGAAGTCCCTGAGCAGTCTGCTCGACAGCGTTGGAGCTGGTGGCGCTTATAGGCGTCTGTAGCGAATAGAATTTGTCTTCAAAATTATAGTCCTGCGCCAAATCTGCGAAAATCTTTTCACCTTGCTGACAAGGCTGAGAGGTTGAGACTGCAAATGCAGGCTTCTCAAGCTTGATTCCTTCAAGAATTCTGAGGAACGAGCATGTCTGCTGGTCAAATCCCTTGCGCGCAGCGACATCCAGAGCCTGCTTGATCTTTTTGGCATTGCGCCCAAGAAGCGATGCGTATGTCTCCAGCGTGCGAATCTTTGCGCCAAAAGCATTCAGTATCTCAGTGGGATAGAACAGGTTACGCCATACCAGTGGCTTGTTAGGCTCACGCGAGAGGAAATCATGTTTGGTGGCCTTCACACGCATCTGGACAGATTTCTGCGGCGTCGGCTCATATTGATACTTTTCGATGTCCAGCTTTCCTTTGAGCTGTGTGAACTGTCTGGCCAGACAAGCCGCTCCAAGAGCGCCCATGACCTGATGATATTCGGGAATGATGATTTCACTGCCCGTTATCTCTTCCAAATAATGCGCGACCGCCTTGTTTGAGGCAACGCCGCCCTGGAAAAGGATTCGGCGGCCAGGTTGATGCAGCAGCAGCTGTCCGACGCCATTCAAGATTGTTCTGGCTTGAGCACGGCATGCGCCAGCAAGCAGGTCGCCCATGGGAATACGGTTCTTGAACTTATTGATTGATGTTGCGGAAAGGACTGCGCAGACCGAACTGAACTCCTGATCAGAATCATAGTTGACACGGTCGGAAATTTCCTCGACAGGAACGCCAAGCTTGGCGGCGACGCTGTCCAGATAGCTTCCTGTTCCAGCGGCGCACACGCCTGACATCATCGAGAGCCACATACCCATCTTCTCGTTGTATATCATGCACTTGCTGTCCTGCCCGCCGCAGTCGATAATCGCATTGACGTCAGGATAGTATTGCTTTGCGCCCGCAACATGCGCGGAGACCTCGCTCACCTGGAAATCATAGTCGATAAAGCGCTTCGTCTCCTCGACGATCTGGCTACCTGTCACCACCGTGCATGTGATGTCTGACATCTGCTTGCCGCAGTCCGTCAGAAACGCCTTGACCGTATTCCTTATCGCGCCCATGTTGCAGCGTCCGCAGGCGTTGCATTTGCCTGAGCAGGCGACGCGTCCTGTCTCGACGGGCTTCGTCCGCTGATAAACGGTATGAAGCACATCTCCATTCTCTGACATCAGGACCGCCTTGAATGTGGTCGAACCGATGTCTATGCCCAAATAAAGTTTACTCATATTGCCCATGATTTGATATTCCTGAACACGAGAGACTTACAGTTCAAGGATACAACTTCCACTATTGAAGCCATAAACAGTCAAAATTGACAATTTATAGAAACTAATAATATAATAACACTATTGAAATCTTCAATCCAGAAAGTCGCATTCCCCCATTAAGTCATTTACCCAGCACCCTGTCAAATCCAAATGAGAAGATAAATCCCATGAGGGCATTAGACTGTTCGTTTGCGCGGGCGTTGAGGTTCTTGTCAAAGCGTTTCGGGGACGGCGGCAGTTCGTTGGCATTCTCCTTGACGTGGGCAACCGTGAGTCCCTTGCGGAACTTTCTCGGGATATCAATCTTCTGCCATTTCATAGCCTGCCTGAAGTATCCGTTCCCCCACTCGTAGCTTTCGATGACAATCATGTCATCATAAAATCTCAGATTCTTGAATCCAGGGCGATGACTGCGGCCCAACGACGGGCAGACAAGCTGACGCCAGCTGCCACGCTCAAAGTCCAAGTCGAGGTGCATGTGGCCGCTGAGGACGGCAAGCACACTGGGTACTTCGTTAATCATATTCGACGTAATGGTCGCGTCAATGAAGAACGGTGGCCAGACCGTCTCATGAATCACAAAGAACGTTGGCTTGTCCTTGTTGGCCTTCAGGTCGTTCCTCATCCATTTCACAGATGAATCGTCAAAGACCGAGCACCCCTCCTGACTGCCGCCGACATCGTTGCCAGTCAGCAAGAAATGGAATCCACCAAAGTCGAATGAACGGTGGAACGAGCCGAACACATCGTCAAAGTATTCGGGATCATTGTCGCCTGGCAGGATTTCGTAGGGCAGGGCAAGCTCCTGTTCTAGGAAGAACTTTAGCCATGCCTGCTTCTTGTACTTTTTAGGAGCCTTCGCGAATTTGACAGGCAAGTCGTCACCGACATAATCCGTGTTGTTGTCACCTGTTATCAGCACAAAGTCTGGTTTCAGGTCGTCGCGAATTTTGTTGCAGGCCTTCGTGACAATCTCAAGCGGTTCGCCTTTGCTGATATGCAAGTCAGACATCCAGCACACCTTGAACAGCGGGGAGCCCTTGTGGTCAGCCCAGTCGGGCCTCGTCATTGGAGCCACTTCGTATGGCTTGGCGATTTTAAGAGCACGTCCATATGTTCCTCCTCCAGGAGCGTTCTGCGCGCAGAGGCTGAATGCAGCCAACAAAGTAATAGAGAAAAGGCTAATCTTTTTCATCATTCATCTCCTGATTCTGATGCAGCGGCGTTCACGAAGCAAGTGTATCTCGGGAAGAAAAGCAGGTGGTTCGTTCCAGTGCCGCCGTTTCTGTTCTTTGCAATTATAAGTTCCGCCTTTAGAGGTGTATCGTCATTGGCCTCACCCTGCTCGTACTGCTTGTCGCGGTCGCGATGCAACAAGGCCACAATGTCCGCGTCCTGCTCGATTGCGCCTGATTCACGCAGATGGCTGAGCTTCGGCTTCTCGCCCTGCTGTTCAGCTTGACGGTTCAGCTGAGCAAGAACAACCACTGGGATGTTCAGCTCCTTTGCCATTGCCTTCAGTGCTCCTGAAATCATGGCGACTTCGTTTTCGCGGCTTGCATTACTTTTCGAATGGACCTTTATAAGCTGAAGGTAATCTATGAAGATCGCCTCAATGTTGTGCTGTGCGCGCATGCGGCGAGCCTTTGCGCGGAGCTCCAAGATGTCGATTGCGCCTGTGTCATCAATGTAAATCCCTGATTTCTGGAGCTGGTCGGCGGCATTCATGACATCCGCCCACTGGGTCGTCGAGATATTGCCATGCCTGAGATCAGACATGCTAATTCTTGTCATACTGCAAAGCATCCTTATGACCAATTGTAGCGCAGGCATCTCAAGACTGAAGATTCCGACGGGATGCGGAGTGGTGCCGATAGCAATGTTCGTGACCATGTTAAGCGCAAATGCAGTCTTGCCTATTGACGGTCGAGCTGCCAGAACAAAGAGCTCGCCTGGCTTGAGTCCCGTTATCATCCTGTCCATGTCAAATCCCGTCGCGATGCCCAAGACCCCCTTGTCGCCATGCATGAGTTTGTCAAGGTACTCTATGGCATCATACGCCAGTGAAGATATGCTGACAAAATCTTTGGTCTGGTTCATGTTCGCGATATCAAAGATGCTCTGCTGCACACTATCAAGCAGACTACTGACATCTTCATCGTGTTCATAGCTGTTTATTATCGCCTGTGAACTCGCGTCGATAATGCGGCGGAGAATCGCGTTCTGACGGACAATATCAACGTAGTGCTCGATGTTCGCCGCAGTCGGCACTGCATCCATGAGTTCCGTGAGGTATGTTCGTCCACCAATTTCCTCAAGCTGTCCTGCTTTCTCTAGATAGTCTGCAAGCACGACTATATCCACAGCGGCCTCGTTCTTGCCGCTGTTCAGCTCCATGATGGCGTTGAATATCGTCTGGTGCGCGGGTCTGTAGAATGCACCGTCGAAATTGAGCGCGCTAAGCGCTGTGCTAACAGCCTCTGGCGCAATCAGCATCGAACCAAGCACTGCCACCTCCGCCTGTATGTTATTCGGCTTTGGACGATCAATGCTGAACAACATAGGGGCTTCGGCCACCTTGCCTTCATTGTTCTTTTCAATCATTCTTCTCTCCTCATAACTTCTATATTACCATAATATATTATAGCTTTATCAAATCGACATTTGAACCTTTCATGGCTCTAGCGGGTCCAATGATACAGTCGTTATAATGCGGATTGCCAGACCAGAATCGTTCAGCCGCCTCTGTGATATCTTTCAAAGTAAGCGACATATAGCGCTGAAAACGCCTCACCACAATCTCATCCGTAATTCCTGCAAGATGCCTGTTAAGCGTCGATGCCATCGCATTGTCAACGCGTATAGGCGCAAAACTTCCCTTGATGGTTGAAAGTATGGCTTTGCTTACATCATTCTCTGAGAAGCCGCCAATTGAGTGCAGACCGTTGAAAATCTCTCTTGTGCGCCAAGGCTGCGGATCACGGCCAGAGAAGAAGGAAATCAGTCCTCCAAAGGTGTCATAGCTGCAATCCACGTCATACGCCCCTCCCTTAAGGCGCACCTCGTCATAGAGATGTCCACATGAGAGCATGTTAAAATAGACCAAAAGCGGAATGGAATCATCATCCATATATTTGGGAGCCTTGTACGTCCTCACAAAAGTGGATACATCGTTTCCACAGGCAAGTCCCTCCAGTCGCCCATTGCCAGAAGAAAGTCCGTCAAGATTCAGAAGACTACCCTGAATCGGATTTGAGAATGCCTCAAGGAAATCCACCACCATGCGCCGTGTCTCCTCAGCCCCTTCAAAAATCGACAAGCAAGGCGTGAGTTCAGCAACCTTCGAAGCAATGCCCTCCAGCCCGCTCCTAATGTCTGGCCAACGGCTACGGAATTTTGACAAAACATCTTTAATGGTGGAAAGGGAACTCAGACCGCCACTGTACTCCACTAGGGAAGCAATTTTTGCAAGACCCATGCCTGAACGCATGCTAGCATAAGAAAAACCACCCTGCGCGATGTTTTCACGTACATTAGCGTTCAATTGCCTAAATCTATTGCATATATGCGTTGTCTCAGTGAAGACGGTGTTTTCCAAACATTCCTTCAGCAGGTCAAGAAGTTGCTGAAAATGTTCGTCAAGCGTTCGAACCACAACGCCAAGCCCACCGTGGACTCCCTGTGCATCCTGCCAATAAACCTTGTTGCAGTGTATCATTCCGCCGTTTTCGGCAAGAGTCTCATCCAGCCCGCCATGCGTATGAAGTGTCGTGCCGACTTTGGAGAAAAGATGCCTATAGAAAGAATCGACTATTTTGAGTTGTCCAAGCTCCAGACATCCCAACGGAATAATGAGATTCATGTAGGAGATGCCATTTGTAAAGTTGTCAATGTCCAGAAAATCCATTCCGTTTGAGAGCCGCGAATGAGATGCCTTGACAAGGACAGGCCTTTCAGGCACATCTTTCCGTTCAAGTTTGGGAAGAGTCGCCAAAGCTTCGGGGGAGTTCGGCGTGCCTTGCAGGACCTTAAGCTCATGTGCCTCCCTGTCAATCCTAGAGCGTGTCTTTGGCGACAATTTTGAGCACAGTTTCTCCATCGAATGTCTCGTTTTCTCTTCATGACGAGCCTCAAGCTGAAGGTCTGGGAGCAGTTCAAGCGTCAGTCGATGCGGATTATCGCACAAGTATTTTCTGACAAGATTCTGAAGCCATGACGGCTCAGCCGATATTTTCTTTTCAAATCTGGAATAGACATCATTGCTGTCAAGATACATGAATGGATTCTTGCCATAGCACCATACGTCGAAAACGCTCTCCATCTTCCTATAGACGTATGAACTCGTAAGCTCTTTGTGGGCTATCTTGAACCGCGTCATTGATGTACGTAGCTGCTTTTCTGAGAAACCAAGCTCTGACACATCACTTAGACAATCATGGACAAGCTTCTCCAATTTTGTAAAATTCTCCTTCTGGACACCGTTCGCGGTTATGAGGAATGCGGTGTCCAATGTCTCGTTGTCGTACCCGCTCACCGCAAGGTTGTCGCAAAGCCCCGAATCTTGTATTGCCTGACGTAATGGCGACGAATCATTGCCAAGAAGCAAATCATCCAGAAACTCGAAGCCAATGTCCGTCAACGGCTCCCAGTCATCCGTAAGGTAGAAGGCCTGCGCCCACGCTCCATTGCAACTGTATGAATCATCCATGGGGGGCGTGAACTTCACCCTGCCGCGCTTAGGCTTTGTCCATCTCGTCTGATGGCTCCTCTCTGGAAGCGGCTCAGGAACGGGACGTTTAGGAAGTGTGTCAAGCAATCCGCTGAGGAATGAAAGCTTCTCAACTGTGGGTATGTTGCCATAGAAATATACCCTCGCTCGCGAGGGATGGTAATGTTGCAGATAGTAGTCACGATATTTGGAGTAGCTCAATCTGCCAATTTTGTCAGGATGTCCGCCAGCCATGAATCTTCGGCTGGTCTCTGGAAACAGGCGTCTGTTGACCTCAATCTCGATTATCTCGTCAATGTCCGCAATCGCCCCTTTCATCTCGTTCAGAACAACGCCATTGCGCAGTAGTCTGCTCCCTGTGTCGCCTGGCTTTTCAAACTCATAGTGCCATCCCTCCTGCAAAAACGACTGCTTGGACAGGAGCGGATTGAAAACCGCGTCAAAATACACGGATGAAAGGTTGAAGAAATCCCTAGGCACTGTGCTCGCGACAGGATAAATTGTGTGGTCATGGTATGTCAGCGCGTTTATAAATGTGGCAACACTGCTCTTTATCATCTCCATGAAAGGGTCACGAACAGGATAATGCACAGACCCTGCCAGAACACTGTGCTCAATTATATGAGGGGTGCCACAGTCGTTCTCAGGCATCGTCGAAAGACCAATGCAGAACATGTTATCCACATCGTCACATTCGATGGAGACAACCTCCATGCCGCTTGAATGACAATACCAAAGCCCCGTCATCCCGCTTTCGGGAATCATCCTCCGCTCAATTAATCTATATTCGTCCCCAGCCATCCTGCTCTTTTAGACAATTAAGGCGACAGCTGCCCTTACGAGCCGCCGTCGCCCTATCTTTCTGAGGTCTCTTGAAACCTCAACACGTTGTAGTCAAGGCAGATTAATTCTCAGCCTTCGGGGCTTCCTCGGCCTTGGCTTCTTCAGCCTTCGGGGCCTCTTCTGCCTTGGCAGCCTCAGCCGCCGCTGTCTCAGCAGCCTTGCTCGCCGCAACGACTTCGTCAGACTCGACGAACTCAAGTATGCACATCTCCGCAGCATCACCGCGGCGAGGTCCCATCTTGATTATGCGGGTGTAACCACCAACGCGCTCTTTGAACTGCGGCGCTATCGTGCTGAAAAGCTTCGCCACAATGTCAACCTGATGCAACGCCGCAATGGCAAGCCTGCGGGTGTGAAGCGTACCCTGCTTGGCATAACTCACCATGCGCTCGGCAAGACGACGAATCTCCTTCGCCTTCACCAATGTGGTCTTGATCCTGCCATGCTCAATCAAACTGCATACTGCATTCGCAAGCATCGCATTACGATGCGAAGTGGTGCGACCGACTTTGAATGTGTGTTTACGATGTCTCATTTATCTCAATCCTCTTTCTGGGACTTGCCAGACGCTGCAGGAGTCGCCTCGTCCTTCTGTACCTTGTTCTCCTTGACACACCTAACCAACTCATCCTTAACGGTGTCAGGCAGGTTCATCTCAAGCTTCAAGCCCATGCTCTCAAGCTTGTTCTTTATCTCTATTAGTGACTTGCGACCGAAATTGCGGAACTTCAGCATCTGGTTCTCG
>JAEEGL016221681.1_pt1 | contig 24130 bp, 9 predicted proteins | sample 9134231 | NCBI WGS metagenome assembly JAEEGL01 (sample SAMN16246548, study PRJNA631951) | gut metagenome | biome: gut microbiome; feature: rumen; material: fiber-attached | host: Bos | place: Iran: Karaj | collected 2018-10
CGCTGACCCTGCAGGTTATAATAGCATGGGGCAGTAGCCTTCTCTTCGTGCAACTGGCTCAGTGCGGTGACCTCGTCCTCCTCCAGGATGACGCGCAGGGCGGAAGCTTGGTTGGCCTGCAGGTCTTGCAATAGGGCACCATCCAAGTAGGCCTTGCCGGCGGGAATGTAAGTACCTGTATAACGCTTGAACGTACCGTCCTTAGCCAAAATCCAAGGATAAGCATAGTTGCCAGTACCCTGGAAAGTGAGGCTTTCGCGGAGAGTGCGATTCACTACGCCGCCCAGGATGTTGATGGTGTCGTTGCTTGGTTCCAATACCTCGGTGAGTTCTACCTCGGCACCAGCAGTAGCCTGCAGGACGTATCCCTTACCAGCAACCAAGGTGTCCACTTTAGTGAAGTGCAGACCATTGGCATCTACGGCACGGAGGGCATAAGCCTTGACATTCTCATCCTCTACAATGGCATTGTATGGCAAGCAGATGGTGGTATAACCACAGTCAGCAATGGTAGCCTTGGCAGTCTGTACCTCATTGGCAGCTGTAGCCGTAGTGGCATAGCCGACGTACTTGACGCAAGTCAGAACGATGTTGCTGATTTTTGCTGCTCCACCTGATTTGATGTAGAGATTCTTATGGTTGCCTTCAATTGCAATGCTGGCTTCTTTTACTTTGTTTAATCTGACGGTAGTTACAGAAGATCCAGTTGTTGCATCATAGATGTACAAAGAATTATCATATTCTCTACTGCTTCCGTTCAAAATGTTGAAAGCAATATTGGTAATATAGTTTTGCGAGTTAAATGCAATGTATGATTCTTTTTCGGATGAATTAATCTGGAGATAAGTTCCATCCTTAACGCTCTTGCCGAAGAAACGCCAAGTTACAGACTCATCGTTCCATGAGCGTTCTTCATCACCATAGGCTTGCTCCGTTTGAGTGAAGTGCTCTTGAATCTGCTCCTCAGTCAAACTATACTTCACTTCGTTGCCCTTTTGAGAAACACGTGTAAATACGGCAACAAACTCCAAGTTAGTCTCGCCCATGACGGTGGAGGTGGTGTTAACCCAAGCTGGCTCGGTGTACTGCATGCCTTTCCAATCCTGAGCTGCCCAACCTGCAAATACAAGACCGGTAGGGGCGGTAACGGCAGGGAAGACGATAGCCTCTTCTTCACGGACTTTATTGTCTGTCATTTCGCCATCAATAGCGAAGGTGACAGTGTGCTCTGGGTTGACTACGTAGATGGTGAGAGTCTGTTGGCTGTACTGCTTGCTGAGGCGGTAGTCGTCATCATCCTCGGCAAGGCTGAAGGTGGCGGTCAAAGTTGCCTCGCCCTTGGCTACTGCGGTGATTACACCATCGGCAGCGATGGTAGCTACCTCGGGATTACTTGATTCATAAGTGAAACTGCCTGAAGTACAATCTTTGTCGAGTGTGGTAACCGTAGCAAGGGTATTGCCCTTTACCAAAGTCAACTCGCCATTCTCAGTAGCCCAATTAGAGAACTTCACGTACTCGCGATTATCAACGTTGCCACCTACCGTTGTGCAATAGTCGGTGTAGGTGATGCTTGGACGATAGGCAAAAGCAATAGCATTATTAGTTGCATTGCTGTAAGTTCTAAATGTGTTGCTGTAAGATCTTAAATGAGCATTGTTTGTATTATATTTTTTGCTGTAAATTAGGTCGTTGCTGGAGAGTTCCCAATAATAACCTTCACTATTGTCGCTTAGGGCAAAACCACCACGAGAAGCTTTCGATGCGGTAATGACTTTCCCTCCGTCTTTAATTGCAATTTCAATACCCTTATCGCCTTTTCGAGAGATAGATAACATGCAAGTGCCTTCTGGTGCAGAGGTGGCTTCGTTTGACGTATTGAAGTCGAACGCGTCCTCGGTGGAGTTGCCATCTCCATCTTTATTAACAGTTCCATTAAATGCATTTCCGTCTGGAGTAATAAGTGCATAGTCACCTGTTTCTGGATTGTCAACTACCTGTTTAACGGTTTTCTTGACCCAGTTGGCATTTCCGGAAGTGCTGGCGGTGGCGAATACTGCATAGTAGGTAACGTCAGTTGTGCCAACGGTGGCACTCTTTACCAATGCAGGAGCATTCTCCTGTGTGCCTTCGAAGGCAGCAGCAGCCCAACCCATAAAGGTCTGTCCCTCTGGAATGTACTGAGCATCCGGGTTGTTGAAAGTGATAGTTGCATCCTCTTCCATTGCCTCTTCGCTGACTTTCTGACCATTGGCCATGAAAGTCACGGTGTGCTTTGGATTGTTTACTGTGATAACGACATTCTTCGTGAGGGTCTCGCCTGCCTTGTATCCTCTGTCGTTAGCATCTACTACAGCGGTAACGGTAATGGTGGCCTGGCCCTTGGCAACTGCGGTAATCACGCCGTTTTCATCCACGGTGGCAACCGATTCTTTGTTAGAAGAATAGGTATAGTTGGCAGTCCAACCATCCTGATCGTTGCTCACCGTAGTGGTTGTGGTCTCACCCTTAGTCAATGTCGTTTCGGTTGCTGTGAAGCCAGTCAAGTTGACCAATGCACGGTTATCCTCTACGGTGATTTTCAAGGTGTCGGCCTTACCAGCCTTATAATTCTCGTCATTGTTGGCAACATTGGCCTTGACAACGATGTTTGCATTGCCAGCTGCCTTGCCTGTGATCACACCATTTTCATCTACGGTGGCTACAGCGGTATTTGAAGAGGTGTAAGTGTATGCTGCTGGAGTCCAACCGGATTGATTGTTTCCAACGGTTGTGGTGACAGTCTCAAAGATGTTGATAGTTGTCTTTTCAGCAGTGAAAGAGGTGATGTCAACTACTTCGCGAGTGTCGTTGCTGGCACTGTAAGTGATTTTAAGTGACTGAATACCAATTTGATTGCTTGTTGAACTGAAAGTGAATTTTACAGCATTGGTGTTATCTGGCAATGAATTGGCAGTCAATGAGAAATTACTTGACGTAATACCCGTTGTTGCGTAAGTTGTTCCCCCATCTGTACTGTAGTTAAGGGTGATGGTCTGTGCTTTAGAACCCCATTGCTTGCATTGGAACTTTACACCAGTCAAAATCTGGTCTTTATTTTTAAGTACAAAAGAAACTGGTTGCCCTTTGGTAACAGGCATATTGGTGATAGTGCTCGTTTGTTTGTTTGCACTGCTGAAAATTACATCGCCTTCGGTATATTCTACCTTGTGGTCTGAATAGCTAGAACCCCAGTTGCTGAATCCATCAATTTGAGTGAAATCAAAGGTCGTGGTTTCTGCCCATGCAGTGTTGATGCCCGTGGCGCATAGGCACAGACATACGACCCATCGTATTAAATGTTTAACCATAGAAGTAAATTATAAGATAGATAAATAAAAGTCAATTTTGGATAAGACTTCAGCAACATAGTTTCCAGACACACCATGTGTAATAAATATTGAACCCATAAAAATGCCCAGACACACAATATAACCCAAGTCGATATATGACATATTTTTTTCGAGGCGCAAAGATACGTAAAATTTTAATACACTGAACAAAAAGGGTCGGAAAAATGCATTTTTTCTTGCATTATTCTAGGTACAATACGGCAGAAATTAGTTTTATATGCCAAATGTTTTTCCGCTTCGACCGAGCATCCCACCTCGCGCTTTCGATACGCTCCATTTTTGGTCTTTATTTGGTCTTCATCGGTTGTTTGATTTCTGTCGGTTCAACCTTGCTCCAATCGTTATCCAATCGATACCCAATCGATACCCGACCCTCACCGCGATAGGGGGTCAAGGGAGGAGGGTTTCCTGGTCGGAACCCTGTTTTTGTTCCATTATGTATTTTTGCATAATGCATTTTTACATAATTGGCCAAAAAAGAGGTGATTTCGGTCGGTTTTGACCAGAAATCACCTCTTTTGGTCTCTCTGTCAGCGTTTTTCGGGACGAAACAGACGTTGGCAGATGATCGGATGGACAAGTGCTTGAGCAAGATTTACTTGGTGTACTTCTTGATGCGCTTGCCCAACTGCGTGCCGGCCGACTTCATGCCGTCGCCCACCAGGTTGAGGAAGGAGCCGACGTGACCGCCTTCGGCCTTGAACTTAGGGAGTTGGGCAACGACGGTGCCTTCGTGGTCCAGGATGACGGCATAGCAGAGCATGTCGCCGTTCTTGTTGACGGTGAGGGGGCGGAGTTCCAAGGTGTAGTTGCTGGTTACGTTCAAGGCACCGGGCAACTGCATTCCCATTTTTTTGTTGTATTTCTCCCACAAGTGGCGTAACAGGGCAGGTTGGTCTTTTTCCCAATCTGGCTCGTAGTTGATTATCTCCTGGTCGGTGTAGCCCACGATGGTGGCTTCACTCCAGTTGACGGACAGCGTGATACGTTTCTCGTTACGCAAAGAAAGTTTCTGGGCATAGGTGGCACTGAATGCAACCATGGCCAGGAGGAGGATGAGGAATTGTTTCATAGGGGGAATTTACTAATTAATTATTTACTATTTGGTCATTTATTTGTTTATTGAGTTATTTTGTAATTACTTCCCCTCCCCATTACGGGGGTCCTCGCAGCGGAAGGTTGATAACCTTCTGCGAGAAGAACGGGGGTGGGTCTGTTAGTACACCACATACCCCTCCTCGGTCTTCTGCCAGTGGCATTGAGCAACGATGGCGAGGGCGGAGAGGATCTCCTCCAACGGTTCGTCGGCTGAGAAAGTGGCGGTGACTTGGTAGTCGGCCAACTCGGGTGAAGAGATGCGGACGGAGGTATGGTAGCGGTCGGACAACTGCTTGACTATCTGTGACAGAGGCGTCTGTTGGAAGACCATCTCCTGCGGCGTGGACTCGACCTGCGGCGTGGTCGGTTCGGGGCCGTCGGATGCGTGCCAGAGGGGGTCGGTGTAAATGAGGCAGGCTGCCGTCACGAGGAAGCAGACACCCAGCACGATGCTGGCTGCCACGGCATAACGGGGCAGACGGAACATCGTCCTGCGCGCGGGATGCAGTCGGGGCGAGGTCTCGTCCCGCTCCATGCGTTGTTGCAACTGGGCATAGACCTGTTCACGGTCTGCCTGTTTGCCCTTCGGGGCATGTACCTGCTGGGCCAATTGGTCAAGCACGGAATCGACTTCATGGTTTGGCATAATATTTTACTCTTTTTAAGGAGTTAACTGGAGTTAACAGCCTGTGGCTGTGGAGTTAACGGACGTTTGTTGTAGCCTATTGAGCAAACTACTTTACTCTTTACCCTTTACTCTCTACTCTCTACCCTTTACTCATTCTTTAATAAGGAGTTAATGGGAGTTAAAAGGAGTTAACAGCCTGTGGCTGTGGAGTTAACGGACGTTTGTTGTAGCCTATTGAGCAAACTACTTTACTCTTTACCCTTTACTCTCTACCCTTTACTCTTTACTCTGCCTTTACTCATTCACTGTAACCTCCTCCTCATGATAATAATCATATCCACCAAATTCGTTCAGGACAGAACCTGCAGGGAGATGGTTGTCGGAGAGAGAGACCTGAACGGCAGCGCTGACGCTGAAGACACCCGTTCCGCCTTCGATGTTGGTGGGGACGATGGGTGGGTTGGAGAGCAGCACGCCAGGTTCATAGACATCGCGCACGGCGGTAGCTGCCCAGAGGTAGTAATACTCGATCTTGGGCAGGGTCAAGATGCGGAAAGTGTATTCGGCGAGATAGCTGTCGCGTTCGAAGGACGAGAATACTTCTACTGGTACATCGACGCAGAGGGTGTACCGACCGTTCCGGAAGAAGTTGTTGCGGAAGAGACCATACTTGTTGGGCACTTCGTCGAAGAGTTCCAGGGTGTAGTCATCATTATCGTCGCTCATGTTACTGGCGTTCTCGCTCAGGGCAGAGTCGAAGTCGTACTCATAGGTGGATCTGCTTTCCGTCCGATTGTATGAATAATCAATGACATAGTAGTATTTGCCCTCGCGATACTCGTGGCCCTCACTGCCACTGCTGAAATACCAAATGCGTCGTTCGTGCTCCAGGCGGAAGAACTGCATGCCGCGCATGCCTTCGGGTTGGCGGACGTGAATCAGGAAGCGGACATAGGGGTCGGTCTGGTCGCTGTCGTGACTCCGCATCTTGCGTACATGGAGCGTGTCCATGCCCTCGATGATAAGGGGTTGCGGCACATCCACCGTGGCCTTGGCGGTCTCTCCGTCGGCCTTGACCTGGAGTTCGACGTGGTCGCCTGGTTGGGGACGATAGTAGAAACTGCTGGGGTCGCCGGCACGTTGTGGCATGGGGAAACCGTTGACGTAAAGTTCACATTGATAGTCGGTTACCTCCTGCACGGTCAATGCGCCCGTGCGGTGCACATCGACGTACGGCGTGCTGTCGTTGGTGTTCCACAGGACATTGACGATGAGCTTGGACGGCTCATCGGGGTTGAGCAGGTACCCTGCATCCTTCTGGACACAAGCCGAAAGGAGCAACAGGAGTACAAGTATGAGAAGAAAGAATTTATGTTGCATAGGTGACGAAATTGAAAATTGTGACGATAGTAACGTTATTAACGACAATAACGACACAAACGTTATTAACGACAATAACGACACGAACGATTTGAGTCCTTTAAAACTTATATGTATAGCTGGCCGAAGGCAATATCGGAATCACCGTAGCCTGGACGAGGACGCGGCAGTCGCGTTTCTCCTTGACCGTCTGGCCGGGGTGGAGCGGGTCGGGTACATCGACCTTGATTTGCTTCTGTTCGGTCCAGACAAGGTCTTGATTCCTATAGAAATAGGCGTTCATCAAACTGAAGTTCCAGATACGTTCGCCGTGCTTGGTGGTGTGGTGGATGTTGATGCTGAGGTCCAACTGCTGGCGCGACTTCATGCGGAAGTTGTTGCGGCTGCTGTAGTAGTCGCCGTCCGCCACCGTCTTGGCGATATGTCCATCGGAGTAGTTGTAGTTGTCGGAGTTGTCGCTGGGGAAGAGATATTGCGTGGTCTGTTGCGAGATGGTGGCATATCCTCCCGAGGCATAGTTCCAGCAGGCATTGAAATCGACGTGCTTGGTGAACTGGTGTTGCAACAGGATGTGGAAGACGTGACGGCGGTCGTACTCGTAGGGATAGCGCTTGCCGTTGTTGATGGCCCCGTTGGGAAAACAGCGGTCGGACTTGGACCAGGTGTAAGAGAGGGTGCCGGTGGTTCGACCAATGTTACGGGTGGCACCCAACTCCAGACCATAGCAACGGCCATTGCCTTGTGTGACTTTGTCTTGCCAACCCTTGCTACTGCCCGAGAAAGAGGCACCGTCGATGTACTCCAGGACGTGTTCCATGTTCTTGTAGTAGCCCTCCATGGTCAGTTCCCAGCCTTGCCAGCGGTCGCACGACAGACCCACGGCGAACTGGTTGGCAACCATCGGGACATGCTCCTTGGTGACCGATACCCAGAGGTCGGTAGGCATGTTGATTTGCGACGTAGTGAGCTGTAACACATACTGATGCATCATGGTGTAGGCCGCCTTCATGCGGAGTCCGCGGGTCAGGAGGTAGGAGGCGGAGAGACGGGGTTCGAGGTCGGGATAGCATTTGCCATCGACGGTATAGAGCACGCCGCGCACGCCGGCATTGACTTGCCAACGGTCCGTGAGGGTCATGTCATCCTCGGCATAGAGGGCGAACTCGTTGCCGTGCATGTCACGGTTGCCCGAGGAGTAGTGGTTGTCAATCTCGTTCTCTTCGTCCTTCAACTTGATGTGCGTGCTCTGCACTTCGGGGTGGAAAGTGTGGAGGGTATAGGCACCGCCGAACTTGATGTGATGTTGCTGGGCGGGGTGATAGTCGAAGTCGTAGATGGCCATGAAGTCATCGATGCCCGAGGAGAACTTCGAGCGGAACTTATTGTCGAGCACTTTCTTGTCCTTCTCGAACTCGCGGTAGGCATTGGCACCGTCCGAGAGCAGTCGGTAACTGTTGTAGCCGACGGTGAGGTTGGAGAAGAGTTGAGGACTGAAAAGGTGGTTCCAACGTACGCAACCGAAGGTGTTGCCCCAATGAAGGTCTTCGGCAAATCGACCACTGGTATAGCTTCGGTCGGAGTCGTGTTCACCATATCGGGCAGCCACTTTGAGTCCGTCCTGACCTTGGTAGAAACTCAGGAAGAGGCGGTCGGTGTCGCTGAACTTGTGGTTGACCTTGGCGTTGAGGTCATAGAAATAGAGAGAGAGTTTATCGACGTCGTCGGCACTGTCGTCCAGACGCATACCGAGTTTGATGAGCCAGTCGATGTAACTGCGGCGTGCCGAGACCATGAACGAGGTGCGGTCCTTGATGATAGGACCCTCCAGTTCGAGGTGCGAGGAGAGCAGTCCGATGGAGAAGAGACCGTGATAGTGCTGCATGTCACCATCCTTGGTGCGGACATCGGCTACGGAAGAGAGTCGGCCACCGTAACGGGCTGGAAAGGAACCTCGGAAGAAATCAACGTGCTTCACGGCGTCGGGCATGAAAGCCGACTCGAAACCGAGCACGTGGTGCACGTTGTAGAGCATGATACCGTCCAGGAGGAAGAGGTTCTGGTCCAGGTTGCCGCCTCGCACACTGAGTTGGCTGGTGCCGGCAAAACCGGTCTGCACACCGGGCAATATCTGGAGCGACTTGAGAACGTCGGACTCGCCCAACATGGAGGGCATCTGCTGAATCTGTTGGATAGAGATGGTCGAAGCACTCATGCGTGTGCTGGCAGCGCCCGTCTCGGGCCGGTCACTCTCGACGACTACCTCTTGCAACACTTGAGCAGGTTGCAACGTGTAGTTCTGTGCCACGTCGCCCGTCACGTCGATGGTGGTGACCAAGGGCTCGTAACCGACGTAGGAGATGACCACCGCCTGTCGGCCTCGGGCCATCGGCATAGAGTAAAAACCATAGGCATTGGAGACGGTGCCTGCTCCCAAGGCGGGGCAATAGACGTTGGCGCCGATGAGCGTCTCGCCCGACTCGGAGTCGGTGACATAACCATGTAGGGTACAAGGGGTTGGAGGGGTGTCGTTCTGCTTGCGACGGAAGAGCAGGACGTGCCTCTCGGTGATGCGGTAGTCAATGTCGGTGCCCTTCAGCACCTCGTCCAAGATTTGTTGCAAGGGACGGTGGTCGGCCGTATCAATCTGCAACGGCTGGGCCAACTTGACCTCTTCACCATACACAAAAGTCCGACCCTGCAACCCCTGCCCCTGTATCGGGAGGGTGGCAAGCATCGAACCAATTACCAAAAGTAGCGCTTTTTTCATTCTGTTGTTTTAATGTATATCCGTCAAGAGGACAACGCCACTTGGAATAATCCCTATGCCAAGTACGGAAAAAAATAAAAAAAGTGGTAATTTTTTTGTTTTTGTGCTTTCATGTTGTTCCAGATAGGTGCCCACTTCACTACGCAGGTGCTTCAACGCTTTCTGCATCTGGGCATCGACGGTCTTGGTCGATATCTCCAACTGGGTCGCCACTTCGGCATAACTCAGTCCCTCCTCCTTGACCAGTTGCCACACCTCCCGACAACGGGGAGGAAGGGCTTGCAAGGCATTCTCATAGACCAAGAAAAGCTCTTGGTTCTCCGCCTGTTCTTCGATGCTCGGAGTGTGCTGCCCGGCCTTGTCGGCCTCCGTCTCGGCATCGTGCACGAACCGTTGCTCCCGTTTCCAGAGGTTGAGGGCGGCATTGCGCACCATCACTAAGGTATAGCGGTCGAAGTCGTTGGGCAGCGCCATCCGGTGACGGTTGTTCCAGAGGTCGGCCAATACATCGAGCGCCACTTCCTGTGCCCAATCGTCGCGTTGCAGGAAGTAGAAAGCGGTTCGGAACATGCGGTCGTACTGTTGGTCGAACAGTTGTCTGAACGCAGGTTCCGAATCCTCGTGCTGTACCTTATATAATAGTTGTAGTGCGGATGTCAATGGGTTGCTGGTTAGGGGTTAATGGTTACCGGTTACTGGTTATGGGTTACCGTTTAGGGGTTAATGGTTACCGTTTAGGGGTTATTGTTTACCGTTTAGGGGGGCAATATTTAACGGTTAACCGATCTCGGTTAACCGCATTGGAGTTTACGGTTTTTTCACTTTTCTTTTTTCATTGAAACCGAAATCGCCCATTGGGCGATTTCAGTTTCCTTCGTATTCGCTCCAGTCGTTCTTTCGGAGTTCGGCGGCATCGCCACCCACTCTGCCGGAAGTGTAGTCTTCACCTCTGCCCAAAGTGTTCGTACCCGAGGTCATGAGGGGTGCAACCTCGATGATTACCACCTGCAAACTTGGTTTTAGATAATATTTCAACATATCAGTAGTAGTCAGGGGACTCCGCAAAAGGGAGTCCCCGTTAATATTCTTGGTTACTTCACAACAAACGTCTTGCCGTTACGGATATACAACTGTCCACGCTGCAATTCGTGGGCACGCTGACCCTGTAGGTTAAAGACGGTGTCGTTGGCTGTCGCCGTTTGTTCGATGCCCTCGATGGCGGTGGTGTAGTCGCCCTCGATGGTGCCGTCCAGGAAGAAACGGACTTGGTTGGCGGCCATCTCGGTGCTTGGCAAGACAGCGGGAACGCCGTTCAAGCTGATGTAGGCGCGGTTGTTGCCAATATAGGCGTCGGCGCCGTTCACCAGGTGGAACTGGTTATTGCCCAACAGGTAATTGCCATCGGCAACGGTCATGTCGGTACCTGTGAGGTTACCCACCAGACCCGTGGCTGGGATAGCCTCTGTGGCATAATCCAGTCCGTGGAAGGCACAGGCCAACGTCGGGGCATAGGCGTTGAAGATATAGGGCTTGCCGGCTTCGAGGGTGTCGGTCTCCTCTTCCAGCAGGATGCCGACCACCTGTCCGAAACCACCTCTCGTTAGGACGCGATTGTCAGGACTTCCTACTACGACGGGATTGCCCTCTACGATGACGGCTGCCACATTGTAGAACTGTGCACCACTACGCTCCTCGGGGGCAACGCGCTGGTTCAGACAGAGGGTGCCCCACTTGTTGCTGACGCCGGTCAGGTCGATGGCACGCTGGTAGCCGCTGCTGACTTTCACTTCGTCCAGGAAGAAACGATTAGCGCCATCTGTTACGGAAACAAAAGTGATTTTAACGGCGCCCTGCACGTTTTGGATGGCAACGGTGTAGTTGTTCCAGACGCCATTCTCCAACTCGATGGTAGTGGTGCTCAATTCGGCATTGGTGGCGGTGAGAGTGATGCTCTTGTTGGTCTCGTCCGACAACCAAGCAGCGGCGCGGAAGGTCAGAATATAGGTGTCGTCGGCTCTCAGCGAGAAGGCTGGCGTGGTGGCGGAACCTGCTTTTGAACCAGTACCTAACTTGACGCACTGGTAGGCCGCACCATCTTTTTCAAATGTCCAACCAGTGTTGTCAGACTTGGTAGTTGCACTGCCAATGCCGTTAACCCACTCGCCGTCGTTGCCACCCTTGCCGGCGCACAGATCGAACGACTCGTAGAAGACGACAGCAGGGTCGAGCACCAGGATCTGGTAGGTCACTTCCTGTCCGCCGTACGAGATGGTCACGGTCTGTCGGCCAGGGGTGAACATGTCGGGTTCGGCATATTCGGCCTCGTCGGTGACGTTGGCGGTGCGGCCACTGTTGTAGGTGGCGGTCACCGTCATGCCGGTGTGGATGTAGTCCAAGCCGAAGTGGAAGCGGGTCGGATAGTTGCCGCTCAATGCGAGCGAAGAAACAACTTCTGGAATGATGGTGATGCCATACGAGGCAGTCTTGCCGTTGTATGTCACCGTGACAGTGGCATTGCCTGAGGTCGTCATGTCGGGGGTCGAGAAGGTAGCCTGGGCGGTCACATCCTGGTCTTCGCCGTTCGAATAATGGGCAGTGACGATGGCTCCCGTGTGGTTGAATGTCGTGTTCTGCACGAACTCGGTCTGGGCGTTGGTCACATCGACGGAAAGGCTCTCCAGTTCGATGCCGGCGGCCTGTTCGTACTTCACGGTGATGGCGGCAATCTCCAGACGGGCGGTCTTGTCTGCGCCCAAACAGTACAGGCGAATAGATTCACAAGAGAGGCCGCTAACTGTAAATTCGGAACTCTTGTTTACTGACGTTCCAGAGGTAGGTGCTGCTTCATCATCAACAGCTACGCCCACTTTTGTATTGTATGAGTTGCTTGTCGCGATGGTCACTTGCTTGATGGTGACACCGGCTGCACCAGTCAGTTCAATGTAACCACCGTTAGAGCCTGCAACCGTGGCCTGATAGAGTCTAAGACATTTGTTATATACACCTGGGCCGGTCGAAGAAGAACCTTTATAACCCTGATAAGTAATGGCATTGTTTTGTCCGAAGGCCCCCGCAACTGTAGAAAACTCCGTGATGCTGGCTACCTGGAAGGCATCCACGGTGACGGTGAAAGTGGTCTCGGCAGGGGCATATTCGTCGTTGCCGGCAAAGTTGGCAGTGACGGTAGCGGTGCCCACTTGGAGACCTGTAATGACGCCGTCCGCGATGGAGATAACCTCCTCACCCTCGGTGATTTGGAAGGTCAACTCGGCCTCCTCGGGTGTGGTGGTGGCCTCAATAGCGACAGTGCCGTTCACGCCCACCTCCAGATCTTCGATGGCGATGCTGGCTTCCTTGCGTGTTACGGTAACCTGGTAGCTCTGGGTGGCACTCTTTCCACCGATGGCGGCAGTCACACTGACGTTGGTGGTGCCGGCGGAGGTCAAAGTCTCAGGTTCGATGGTCCACGTGCAACTGTTCGTTACAATCTCCTCGCTCTCGTCCTCAAAGTGGGCTGTGGCGACGATGCCCGCGCGGTCGAACGATTCGCCCACCTCGTATGTAGTCGTGGTTGGCGCGCCGCTGAGGGCGATGCTGCTGAGTGGCGATGGTGTATAGGCCACCACTTTTACCTCGTCCAGGAAGAAGCGGTTCTTGGACGTGTTTACCGATTCGAACAAAATCTTTGTGCTGGTCTCCACCTCGCTCAGGTAGAGGGTGAAGTCGGTCCACTGGTTGGCAACAGTCTCCAACAGAATGTATTGCGCTGCACCCACGCCCAAGGCATTGTTGCAGACCTTGCCTTCGGTGACGCTGACGCGGAGTTTGGTGTCATCGTTGGTCCAAGGGGCGGCGCGGAAGGTCAGTTTGGCCATGCCGTTGAACTCGATGGATGGGGTTTTAACCCAATTTAAGGTGCCCGATGTACCTACTCGCACGCAGGCATTCGCTCCATAGATATTGCCCTGATTGGTCCAACCCGTATTGTCATAGGCGACGTTTGCACCGCCGTTGTTCCAGATGTTGTCGTTGCCACCCGTGCTGGCGTTGGCGTTGAACGACTCATAGAAGAGGTAGTCGGGAGCATAGACCTCTACGGTGAAGGTCGCCTGCTTGGTGACGCCGTTCTCGGTGTAGCTCACCGTCACGGTCTTTTCGCCTGCCGTTGTCATGTCGGGGGTCGAGAAGGTGGCCTGACTGGTGACCACCTCGGTGCTGTTGTCGTCATAATGTGCGGTGACGATAACCCCCTCGTGCGTGAATTCGGTGTTGACGCGCTGATGTCGTACTGCTTCTGGCACCGTCAAAGTGATACTCCGCAACGCGACCGTCGTCTTGGTATATTTCACGACAATCGAGTCAATCAAGAGTCGTTCAGCCTGCTCGGCACTCATGCAGAAGAACGATGCCTCGGTGCAGTTCAGGTTGCTCTTGGTATAGGAGGCACCGGCTGCCACGTTCTGTCCCGAGTCGGGTTCGTTCTCGTCATTGACTTCGCCCTTGACGTAACCCACCTGGGTGGCATTCACTGCCCAGAGGGTCACTTGCTGCAAGGTGACGCCTCGGCCGCCCGCGATGGTAATGTAGCCGCCGTAAGAGCCAGCCGAACTGGCTTGATAGAGTTTCAGGTTTCCGTTTTCGACCTTCGGACCGGAGGTGCCATGACCTCGGTAGGAGGTGTATGAGATATCTTCATTCAACGTGCCATTCGTAGCGGTGAAGGTGCCCAGCTTGGCCAACAGATAGGAGGCAGCAGTGACGTTGACGCTGTATTCCTGTAGGTCGGTCTTGCCGTTGTAGGTGGCACTGACCAGAACCGACTGACGGCCTGCCGTCTCGAACGTGGCTGGATCAAACTCCCAGGTGGCACTGCTGGTCACGTCGGCGGTGGTGCCGTCGCTGTAGTGTGCCGTCACGACGAGACCGGTCTTGTCGAATGCCTCGTATTGCTCGTAGATGCTCTTGGCCAGGGTGCCCGACAAGGTGATTTCGTTCAAGGTCACAGGAGCCGTGACGCTGACGCTGTATTCCTGCATGTCCGACTGGTTGCCCACGGTGGCCATCACGGTCACGGTCTGGGGTCCTGCCGTCGTGAAGGTGGCAGGGTCACATTGCCAGGTGGCATTGCTGGTCACGTCGGCGGTGCTGTTGTCGCTGTAGGTGGCTGTGACCGTCAACCCTGTGGGGTCGAAACTGTCGCCAACGGTATAAGTGCTATGAGTGGGAGTGCCCGACAGAGCCACTGCGGTCAAGGTCTTGACCGGAGCTGCGCCGACCTCTTCCACCTTGACTTCGTCCAGGAAGAAACGGTTCTTCGAGCCCGAGAAGGCAATGGTTGTCGTCGAGGTCACTCCACTCAGGTAGAGGGTATATTCGTTCCATTGTCCTGACGTCATGTTCGACAGGGTAATGCTCTTGGCCGTACTTGTAGCATCTGCGCTTTCGCTGATGGTACCGTCGTTGTTGAGGGTGACCGTCATCGCTGCGGTTTCCGTATTCCACGGCGCAGCCTTGAAGGTCAAGCACAACTTGTTGCTGCCGCTGTAAGCAAGCGCTGGAGTGGTCAATGTGCCCTTTTTGCCACTTGTGCCGACTCGGGCACACTGGTTGGCACCATAGATGCTGCCCGTATTGGTCCATCCTGTATTGTCATACACAATGGCAGAGGTGGAACTGGGATTGAACGTTCCACCGTTTCCTCCACTACCGGCGCAATTGTTGAACGATTCATAGAAGACAGGCACATTGTCGCCGTAAGCTGTAGCAAAACACATGCTTACGCACAAAGTGCATAGCCAAACAAAGTACTGCTTAATAATTGTTTTCATTGAAGATTAGAATAAATGACCAAATTGAGTTAAGTAGATGTTCGTTTTCAACAACTACTTGGTTGTTTCCATTGCCCAAACAACGCGCAAAGGTAATGATTTTTTTAATATCTTGATTATCAACCTCCCCAAAAAGTGGACACAAAGGTCCGATTCGGCTACAATTCCAGACATTTAAGTCGGTTTTCCGAACCAATAAACTACCTTTTTCCCCAGTTCGGGATAGGAGTACACTACCTCGACATTACGTCCTGTTAGGCAACTTACAGGTTTTCTCCTTCAATCCATCCGTTTTTTTACGTCCTTTGAAAAGAACGAAAAAGAATCAAAAAAGAAAGCAAAAAGAAAGGAAAAAGAACGCAACTACGTGACATCGTCGGAGGGTCATCCAGCCCCAGACCTAAAAAAAGCCCCCACGCCATAAGCGTGAGGGCCGAGTGAATTGACGGGATTTTTTGGAAGTTCCCTAATTATCTTTCGTAGTCGCTCCAGTCGGAGCCACGCATACGTATTTCGGGAGCGCGGCCTTCGCCGTTACCGCCACCACCTGGGGTGAGGCCGGCATTGGTACTCAGGCAGATAATCTGCGAAGATTCTATGTTTACTACCAGGACTTCTGGTTTCTGATATGACTTTTTCATTATTTGATAAATACTTTCTTGTTATTGTTAATCAAGAGGCCCTTCTGTGTAGCCTCACCCTGAGACTTCACACCCTCCAGCGAGAACCAGGCATCGCCGTTCTCGTCCACCTGGACGAACGCATTCTGGATGGTCACCGTACCCTCGTCGTCGAAGTCAAGGATGAAGTCGCGGATCTGGGTGGCATTCATTTCGGCACCGAGGCGGAAGTAGGCTCGGCAGGCACCAATATTCGTGGCGGCTTTGCCGTCCGGATAGTACAATTTGTTGTTGCTGCCCAGAAAGAGGATATCCTGATTCTCGGTTTCAAAGGTCAACTTGTCGTAGGTGCCGAAGAAGTGCGCTGGCTCTGTCGATTCCATGCTGTGTTCGGTCAAGTCAATGGTCACATTCTTGAACACGGGGTTCACGATGTTGTTGTCCGATGCTGCCCATTTGATGATATAAGGCACACCAGCCTCCAATGTCTCGACGGGGTCACCGAAGTTCAGCTTCAACGATTGGCCGTCGTTCGTAAGTGTGGCCGATTCCAGCGTGCGGGCTATTGCACCGTAGAGTGTACATTTCTTGTCGGTCAAATCCACCTCGAATGGCAGACAGATGGTGTTCCAGTCGCCGTCGCACCACAAGGTGCGGCCTTGCAGATAGACTCCCATTCCCTCATAAATGCTTTCATCCATCTCTTCGCCATGGAACATCTGCAAAAAGAAGCTGTTGTTTTGCGAGTTGTTAGCCAATGGGAAAAGCATCATGTCCAGTTCTTCGCTCTCAAATTCATCGTTGAACTTGAAGATGACACCATTGTAGGGGTCGTTGTAATACAACCCGAGGCTCGGGAAGGACGCGGTGTAGTTCGATGTCAGTTTATCTGCTCCAGAAACTCGCTTAACCTGATAGATGAGCGTTATGGGTTCTTTCTTTGTTCGGGTGCGTTCAATCTGGATGTCCACCTCGTTGTCAAGGTTTAGGTCTAACAAGTAGCGTACGCCATTCTTCAATTCACTTCCTTTCATCATTGCATCGAAGAATGACATGGTCTCTCCTGTCTCGACATCTTGAATGGTCACATACGTAAACAGGTTTTCGAGATTGAAACTCTTTTCGGGCACATCGAGCGCCATTTTGTCGGTCAAGTCGATGATTTTGAGTGACCTGTCTTCCCATCGTGGAGCCGCCGTCACGTTCTGGGCGGGCATGGTGAAGACATCATAATCCGAGACTGTCACGCCCTCCACATTCGTCTCGTAGCCGGCAAGATATTTGCCTTCGGACACTTCAAGAATTTCTCTATCCACTGTCAGGCGAACCACCTGCCCTCTGGTAGCCGAAGTAATCTTGTGATATTCAGCATCTTTAAAATAGATGCCCTTTACAGTCGCCGTCAGTGTGTAGTGCTTCAGGTCGAAGTTAGCCGTCAGCGCGCTGTCGGCGGTGGCGACGAAGGAGAATTCTGCATCGGTGCTCACCGTCACGCCTTTGCTATCGGTCCACTTGACGAACTCATACTCTTCGTTGGCCATTGCTACAACCGTCACCCGTTCGCCTTTTTTGTACACGTCGCTGCCTGTCACGTTGCCGTAGTCCGCAGGACTGGCTGCAAGCGAAATGGTGTATGCCAAGAAGTAATACTTGCCGTTGAAGCTGATGCCGTTCTCGTAGGTCGTGATGCCTACGTAGTTGCCCTCACCGTAAGTATAGACCTCCTTACCCATGTTGCTGGGCTTGCTGTCGAGTACTACTGCACGATGTACACCAGGGTGGTCTTCGCAATTCACCTCTGCCATATCGGCCGTAGAATAGCAGTCGGAGAGAGCACCCCCGCGCTCAACATAACCAGCAAGGGCACCATATCTTCTAATACCGCTGATTTCAAATTGATTGCCGTAATAGAGGCAGTCCTGCATCTTTCCAGAGACGTTCAAGTAGCCTGCAACACCACCAAAACCTGATCCGCTGCACGATACCGTTGCCGCGCTTGTGCAACCCTTGATAAGAGCGTTGGATTCACCTGCAATACCGCCCACACGGTATGTGCCTGACAAAGTAACGTCTGCCGTTACGTGGCAGTTGATGACGGCATCTGTCGATTTGCCTACAATACCGCCCATCTCTCTTCCTGCACGGATGGTACTGTTGGACAATGTTAGGTTCTGGATGGTACCTCCATTTACACAACCAAAAACAGCTTGATTATCAAGGGCATTGTTAATGTTGATGCCGCTGATAGCATAACCCTTGCCATCAAAGTTACCACAGAATTGGTTGTTATTACCGTTTCCGACGGGAGTGTAGTTGTTCTCGACTGTCTTGTCGTACGTGATGTTGGCACCCAGCTCGAAATACTTGCCGCTATAGGTAGTGCCATTGTTCACTTCGCGGGCCAGTCTGTTCATGCCATACACAGAGGTGATGATGTACGGATGGTCCTTTGAGCCGTCGCCCGTTCCCCAGGAGATATCGCGGAAGGAGGGGGCTATGTAATAGTTGTTGGCTAAGTAAGTGTTCAATGTGCAGGTGGCAGAGCCGTCGGTGGCAGTCCAATCCATATTCACCTTTGTTTGGTCAGCCTCTGAGGCCCATCCGAAACCAGCGACAATATGCTCTTCTGGCACGACACCGGTATAGGTGGCGGTGAAGGTTATATCGCCAGAAATGTCATCGCCGTTCGCGAGGTAGTTATAGTACTTGCCGTCGTAGCTCATGCCGGTGGGATATATCTTCAGTCCGTTGTAGTCGTATTCGGTAGTGGGAGTGCCTAAAGAGAAGTTGAGCGTAACACCCTCGTAGGGGGCGATAGCACAGGCAAAATCTGCACCGTCCTGGCTGTCCGTTCCTACGCCCAGATTAAGCTGCGACTGCTTGCCTTTCACCGACACGAAGCCCGAGTAGCGATTGTTGGAAAGGGAGCCGTACCAATTTTGACCTACCACGGCACCGATTTGTTGACGACCGTTGATGGTGCCGCCATAGACAAGGCAGTTCTCGACGGTTCCGTAATAATTATTACCTACGATGCCGCCGTAGGTGTTCGTGCCGCTTATGTAGTCATTCGTATCGCTATATTTTCCTGCTGTCACATTGGCACTGCTGGTGCAGCCGATAACTCGGCCTCTATTATTATAACCAACAATTCCTCCATGGGCATCGGCCCACGAGTACGAGCCGTGAATGGTTACGCTGGCTGTAGCGTGACAGTTGGTGACGGTGCATTTATTACTGTTACCGACGATGCCTCCGCTCTGGCTTCGTCCCTCAATATAAGAATCGTCAATCGTCACATTCTTTATCTCGGCACTGCCATCGTTGTTACTGACATTGCCGAAGATACCTTTATACCCCTCTGAATTCTTGTTGATATTGATGCCGCTCACTTTATGGCCCTTGCCATCGAAGTGGCCACTGAAGAATTTGCTTTCTTCACCGATAGGTGTGTAGTTGTTCTTCACCGACCTGTCGTATGCGATGTCGGCGCCCAACTCGAAATATTTGCCGGCATAGTTTAAAACGTAGTCGTTGCTGCTGTTCACTTTCTCGGCCAACCTGTCAAGGCCTGCCGTGGTGGTGATGACATAAGGTTTGGCCGATGAACCATTGGCACCTGCCATCACGCCCCATAGGTCGGTAGCGTTGACGCTGACAGTCGTGTTCTTGGCAGGCATGGTGAAGGTATTGCCCGAAATAGCACTGCCATTCACAATGTAGTGGTTTGGAAGCAGACCATCGTCTGTGCCGAGCGTAATCTGCGTTCCTGCTGTGAAATAGGCGATGCCATCGTAGGTGGCAGCGGGCGAGCCGCTCGTAATAGAGACTCTGTTGCCAAGGCTGACGCTGTAGATGTTGGCTGTCGTGGCAGTGACGGTGACGTTGCCGTCCAGATTGCTGTTGATTTTAAGGGTCGCGCCGGCACCCGAGACGTTGCTGACCGTGGCACCCTTGGCAGTACATGAGGTGATTACGGTTTTCGTTTTGTCCGTTGGGCTGATGGTATATTCCGCGCCCGACTTGTAATATTTCGTCCCCTGAATCGTGGTGTATGGATTGCTGAGACTCAGATTGCTTGGCACGCCACTGATGGTGTGTACCTCGGTGAGGGTCGCTTTTATGCTATTGTTGATGGACGAACTCGGCATAGTGAATGAGAAACCGCGTTTGTCACTGGCAACGCTGGCCGATGCGCCTCCTAAACCTGATACGTTACTATCTATTATCTTGTATGCATCGTTGAGTTTGATGGAGACTGTCTGTCCCACCTTGTAGAAGTTAAATATACCATCCACGTAATAGGGGGGGGTGTCTATTCTGTAATCGCCGCCTGCACCGAGATTAACGTACTGGAGGTTGGTAGAGAATGACGCCGTACTGTAAAGACCGGCAGGTCTTGTAGCGGTAATCGTCATATCTTTTGGGCAGAAAGATACCGTGTAGGTATATGTCCTATTGCCGGTTTCGATAGGGACATTGTTGTCGGTGAATGTTTTGGTGCTGTATCTGGTGGTGCCTATTTTGTTGCCGTTGCGGAAGATATGCCATTCTCCTGATTTGCGAGCAAAGATGTCATAGCGTTCGTAGTCCCATGTCACAGTCACGGTTTTGGGGGTGTTGTCGTTGCGCGTGAGCTTTACTGACGTTGCACGAGGGTAGCCCGAAATGGTGACTGTAGGGTGCTTTTCTGATGTGTACTCAGCGTCTGAGTCGCAATAGTCATGCCATTGACCTTTAACGCCAAACCTGTGCCCGTAAAAAGAGAAGTTCTCATTGAACGAAAGCACAAGGTCAATGGTGTTCCATTTGCCATTGTTAGCAGAGGCGCCCCCTTGGTCTTTTTGTAAATTCTTAAATTGAGCCGTGCCGACTTTTGTGTTGTTCAGGTATATGGTACCCTGACTGCCATAGTTGCCAGAACCGGATTTTTTTTTAACATCATCCTCATTTGAGGTGGTAAAGGTACTCCACATGCCGTTAAGTTTTACGGTTGTGTTACCATCGATGGTGAGATAGGTGTCACCCGTGAAGAAGGCGTTGCCACCGTCGTAGTTCCAGAACCAGATTCTTAATGTAAGGCTGGTAGATTCTGCTTGGGTCCCATACGTCGGACCATTGACTATGGAAACTTGAGGGTCGGTATGTACGGCCCACGCTGTCGCTGCCGTGAGCAGAAAAACAAGCAGCGTCAAGGCTGCGCGTTTCCAGGAATGTCTCTGTTTTAGCTTCATTTCCTTAAAATTTAAAATTAGTATTTATAATTCAATCTTTCTTGGCTCATTGAGCCCTATTTGATTTCTCCTTTATTGGATTGGCGTATTGTGCTCCCCCTATGCGCTATTTCATGCCCAAATCGCATAGGAAGTTCCTCTTTCTCATCTCTCCTCCCAAGTGGGTGACGGCTCAAGGGGATTATCGTTCCTTGCCGTCACCTTCTCTATTTAAAAGTAACTCTTGTGGAGTTCTGTCGGATTGCCATCGGAATTCAGCCCATTTTCGTTTTAGCTTGTTGTCATGAGTTTGTTTTGATTGGGATATTGAGTGGTCGGTTCGTATGATCGGAATCTTTTCTATATTCGCTGGGTGAGACGCCGAACTGGCGTTTGAAGGCGCGGGTGAACGACGGGAGGTCGTTGTAGCCGCAAGATTCGGCAATCTCCACTATCTTCCGGTCGCTTTCGCCCACCTGCTGGGCGCAATGCAACAGGCGCTGTTCGCTCATCCATGCCACCATATTGTTGCCCCGTGCCGAGACGTAGGCCGAGACATCTTCTACCTCTACGCCCAAGGCCGCTGCCACGTCATCGATATGGGCCTTACCACAGAAGAAGGGGTTACTCTTTACCATCGTGCCCCACGCCGTTTGCCCGCCCCGCTCCATATCGAGCAACAGGGGCAATCGTTGAATAATGAGCGTCGTGGGATCTTCTTTGGCCTCTAAGGTCCGTATCTCTATGACGCCTATCCGGTAGATGTAGCCTGACAACACCAACGCGCCGATGTACATCCCGTTGAAGAGTACGTGCAACCAGATGCTTCTGGTGCAAAGGGGTAGGAACCCGAACAATATCAGAACGGTCCAGATGAGTATCATCCGAATCTCTGCTTGATGTACTCGGATATTGATGTCCGATGGCCGGTTGCCCAGATGCCATTTGTCAAATGTCATGGCATCGATCAAAAAGCAGAGTGCCAGTATCACCGATACGCCCAAGACGGCCAGGAAGATGACGCGCCCGAAAAAGACGATAGGCAATTCCTCACGGAACTGACTCAACTCGGCGAATGAATAGAGGGCGCGGTAATAACCGTAGTGTGTCATCAGCTGGTTGACAAAGAGCAACAGCAGCGAGGGGCTGAGTAACAACACCCAATTGGCAACGTTACGGTAATGCCCACGACGCAAGAAAGCGCAAGCCCCCATCGAGAAGACTTGAAAACAGGCAGCGCACAGACCCAACGCCTGTGTTGGCAGCACTTCTATCCCTTGTCCTGAAACGATGAAGCAGGTGCTCAACTTGTAGGCTCCCAACAGGAGCATGGAGAAGGGAAAAATGCGACAACACAGCGAAAGCGGATTTCGGCGAAAGTGTATGGCTACCCAAATGATGAAGAGGGTAAGCACTGCGCTAATCAACACCGCAACAATGTTGGTTGCATAAAATAGATGTAAAATATCCATAACGTCCAAAGCGGTTGCAAAGATAGTTGGCATACTTTATTTTTAAGTTGGCAGGGAAGAAATATTGGTTGGCATCGGTAAAAAAATCCCCTTGCAGACACCTTAATCGCTTGGCATTGATTTTGAACTTGCCTAATTTCCTTCTTTTTATTCCCTCCCGCAGGTGGCCTTTTATCGCTGCGGTTGGCAGGCGAAATGTCCCTTCTGCCAACCAAAAAACGACTGCAAAGATAGTCAAAATTGTGATACACCATGCTTTTCTCTCCTCGTTTTTCTCCAATTCCTGGTGCAAACATCCAGCGCCTTGCCATGTAGGTGTTAAAAAAGAAGTAGAAGTTAATCTCAAGAATTAGAGAATTAGAGAATTTCCTCGTTCGCGGAATAAATCAAGTAAATTTATCTCTACTTTCTTTTTGCGCTCAGAATTCAATACTCTAATTCTTGGATTAAATCACCGAATTGAACAAATATAGACGAATAGCCTTGCTCGCGCCCGACATTCTGAAAGGAATATTAAACGAATTCGAGAACGAAAGAAGTGATTTTAAAAGAGAAAATGCGACCTCCAGTTCAATCGAATTCTCCAATTCTCATCAATTCAATTTATGTCTGCATTCTTTTTACGCACGAAATTTAATTCTCTAATTCTCTAATTCTTGAGAATTTATTTATTATTTCTTGTGCACGAATAATATAGCCAGGGAGCACGGAATGTGCTCCCTGGCTTCATTGATTCAAGCAAGAGTGTCTTGACTTACTTGCGGTAGTTGGCCAAGTCGGCAGGCTGAGCGTCAGCAACGAAGTCGCTGTGCTTTTCGACCTCGGCAGCGGCGTAGCGGACATAGACGCGGGCGCTGTTGTCGAAGAGGTCAGGACGCTTGGTGGCATCGCCCAGGATGAGGATAGACATCACGGTGTCGGCAGCCATCTCGTAGAGGTGACGAGAGCAGAAGTCCTTGAACTCGTCATCCTTCAGCTCATCCACCTTGGCAACGGCAGCGTTGTACTTCTCTGCCATCTTCTCGACACGGGCCTTGAGAGCAGCATATTCCGGAGCAATCTCGGTCTCGGCAAGGAGGTCGGCGATGACCTGACCATAGAAGCCGTTGGTGACGTAGCGGATAGCGGCAACGGTCTGCAACTGGGTGGTACCCTCGTAGATAGAGGTGATACGGGCATCGCGATAGAGGCGCTGACAAGCGTACTCGAGCATGAAACCTGAACCGCCGTGGATCTGGATACAGTCGTAGGTGTTCTGGTTAGCGTACTCCGAGTTCATACCCTTTGAGAGTGGGGTGAAGGCGTCGGCCAACTTCGAGAACTTCTTGAGTTCGGCGCGCTCCTCGGGAGTGAGTTTGCGTTCGCGCTCGATGTCTTCGAGGCACTTGTAGATATCGACGTAACGGGCAGTCTGGTAGAGCAAGGTACGACCGGCATCCAACTTCGCCTTCATGATGGCGAGCATGTCATAGACAGCAGGGAAGTTGATGATCTCGTTGCCGAACTGCTTGCGGTCCTTAGCATAAGCCAAGCCCTCTTCGTAAGCGGCAGCCGAGATACCTACCGACTGAGCAGCGATGCCGAGACGGGCACCGTTCATCAGGGCCATGACATACTTGATCAAGCCCAACTTACGGCTACCGCAGAGTTCTGCTTTGGCGTTCTTGTAAACCAGTTCGCAGGTTGGAGAACCGTGGATACCCAACTTGTTCTCGATGCGGCGTACGTTGAC
>JAEEGL013052011.1_pt1 | contig 24129 bp, 14 predicted proteins | sample 9134231 | NCBI WGS metagenome assembly JAEEGL01 (sample SAMN16246548, study PRJNA631951) | gut metagenome | biome: gut microbiome; feature: rumen; material: fiber-attached | host: Bos | place: Iran: Karaj | collected 2018-10
CCGTCTTCGATGACGAGAAGCTCGTCGCACTCGGCAGCCAAAGCCTTAATCTTCTCTTCGGGAAGAGGGTATTGGGAAATCTTGACGAGGTTGCCTTCGCTGCCAAGGGCTTCCCTTACATAGTTGTAGGCAATGCCACAGGCAAGGATGCCAGTGGTGGGGGATTGCTCCTTCCGGGTGAACCGGAAGGCACAGTTGTAGGGGCTTGCTGCAGAAGCCTGCTTCATGGCTTCCTGCTTTTCGAGAAGCTTCACATATTTCTTTCTGGCGATGCCGGGGAGGAGCACCCATTGGTCGGTGGCAGGAGAGAGGGACTTCTCGGCCATTGGTTCTGTTACTTCCACAGCGGCACGAGAGTGAGCCAAACGTGTCACGACACGCAGCACGATGGGTTCGCCAAGTTTCTCCGAGAGGTCGAAGCCATAGGCCATCATGTCGTAGGCTTCCTGCTGATTAGAGGGTTCAAGGCAGGGAACGAGGGCGAACTTCGCATAGAAGCGCGAATCCTGCTCGTTCTGGGAGGAATGCATGGAGGGGTCGTCAGCAGCGAGGACAATCAAGCCGCCCTTCACGCCTGTAATGGCACTATTGACAAAAGCGTCGGCACAAACGTTCATGCCGACGTGCTTCATGCACACCAAAGCCCGCTTGCCTGCATACGACATACCGAGCGCTGCTTCCATAGCCGTCTTTTCGTTGGTGCACCAGCGGGAATGCACGCCGCGTTCCTTGGCAAGAGGATTGTTTTGAATGTATTCGGTGATTTCGGTGCTTGGCGTCCCAGGGTATGCATAAACGCCGCTCAGTCCGGCATTAATGGCACCAAGGGCAATCGCCTCGTCACCTAAAAGGAGTTTCTTCATTTATTGGTCGTTTAGGGGATTAGTCGTTTGGTCGTTTAGGGGCTTTAGGCCTTAATGAGTTGCAGGAACTCTTCGCGGGTTTTGGCTTGGTTGAAAGCGCCGCAGAAGTCGCTGGTAGTGGTGATACTGCCTTGCTTCTGAACACCTCGCATCTGCATACACATATGCTGAGCCTCAACAACCACCATCACACCCAATGGCTGCAGAGCTTCCTGGATGCAGTCGCGTATCTGCTTCGTCATACGTTCCTGAATCTGGAGGCGGTGCGAGAAGCAATCCACGACTCGCGCTATTTTGCTCAAGCCTGTCACCTGTCCGTTGGGAATGTATGCCACATGCACCTTGCCGTAGAAGGGCAGCATGTGGTGCTCGCAAAGGGAATAGAAATTGATGTCGCGCACGATGACCATCTGGCGGTAGTCCTCGTTGAATTTGGCCGAGTTGAGTATCGCAACAGGGTCTTGCTCATAGCCTTGTGTAAGGAAGGTCATAGCCCTTGCCACTCGTTTTGGTGTCTTGACGAGGCCTTCGCGCTTGGCATCTTCGCCAAGGAGGTCGAGTATGGCACGAATGTGTTCCGAGATTTGTTGCTGAACAGGAGTCAGTTCGTGCTTGAATTGTTCTTCCATGTTTACAATCTGACGTTTATCTTGCTTTTCACGATAACGGCTTCTCGGAAGATGCCCATATCGCGAATCTGACTAAGGAACTCGCTTGCCTCCTCCATTGTACGGAAGTCGCCGGCTCTGCATAGCCAATGGGGAGAGGCGAAGGTCACATAGATAGGCAGTTGGGGGAAGAAGTTCTTGAAGCGCAGGCCGGCAGCCCGCGCTTCAGTCTTTCCTTTACGGGAATTATCGCCAAAGTACACCTGAATGCGGAAGCCGTTCATCTTCACCTTCGGGCCGAGGGAGAGACTGTCCATAGCCGCAGAGTCGGTGAGGTGCGAAATTGTGCTGTCCACCTGTCTATGTTGGGCGGGCGATGTGGCAGACTTCTTCACCGTACCATTGACGAGGTCTGTGATGCTTTTGTCCTGATGCAGGACGATTCTGCCCTCCGACTCAACCACTTGCTGCAGTTTGTCGGTAAAGGTCTGCTGGGCGTATGCACACTTGACAATTGACAATTGACAATTGACAATTATACAAAGTATAAATGTAAATCGCGTCTTACCCATACCCAAATCTAATTATCTATTTTCAATTATCAATTATCAATTTCCTTCCCTTAAAGGGGGGCCTATTTCCAAGCGTCGATGATGCCCTTGAAGTCGGGAGCCTTGAGGCTTGCGCCACCAATGAGGCCGCCGTCGATGTCGGGCTTGCCGAAGAGTTCGGGGGCGTTGCTTGCCTTGCAGCTGCCGCCATAGAGGATGCTGGTGTCGTCGGCTGCCTGAGCACCATAAACGTCAGCCACACACTTGCGGATATAGGCGTGAATCTCCTCTGCCTGCTCTGCGGTAGCGGTCTTGCCTGTGCCGATAGCCCAAATGGGTTCGTAGGCAATCACGATGTTCTTCCATTGTTCGGGAGTAAGGTGGAAGACGCTGCCTTCCAGTTCTGCCTTGCAGACTGCCTCCTGCTGGTTTGCGTCGCGCTCTGCCTCGCTTTCGCCGATGCAGAAGATGACCTTCAGACCGTTTGCCAGAGCGAGGTCAACCTTCTCCTTGAGGATTTCGGGGGTCTCCTTGTAGTATTCACGACGCTCGCTGTGGCCGAGGATAACGTACTCTGCACCTGTGCTCTTCACCATAGCTGCGCTCACTTCGCCCGTGTATGCTCCGCTTTCCTTATTGGCACAGTTCTCTGCGCTGACGGCGATAACGCTGTCCTTCAGCAGCTCGCTCAGGGTGGCGAGATGGATGAAGGGAGTGCCGATGATGACTTCACAATTAGGCTTTTCAGCAGCCAGGATGTTCTTCAGTTCAGTAGCGAGTGCTACGCCTTCTTGCAGGGTCTTGTTCATTTTCCAGTTGCCTGCTACGATTTTCTTTCTCATGAGTTTTTGTTGATTAAGTTAATTATTTTGATTTCTTGTGTCTGTTTATTGCCAAACCTACTCCGTCAATGAGCAGGAAGAAAAGCAGAGGCAGGATGTACCAAGCCATGATGCCTGCGATACGTTCACCCAGGGTGCTGGCCTCCTGCTCTGGTTGTTGCTTCAGAGCCGACGGTTCGGGCAATGCCGAGGATGGCCATTTGCCAACCACTTTGCCGTCGTGCAGAAGCATAAGGCCCGGATTGGAGCGAATCATCGTCTTGAGCACCACAGCATCCGCCGTGCAGAATGGGTACTCGGCTCCCGTCATTTCTTTCCAGTTCTCGATGGCTTCGTTGCCGCTTGAAGTGAGGCAATAGAAGTCGTAGCCCGATTCCTGACTGAAGTCGTAGAGCGAAAGCAGTTCGCCCATCACACCATCGTCGGCTTTTTCTATATAGGGAGCCACGAGCAGGAAGGTATAGCCTTCGCTGGAAAGGATTTGCTGGGTGAGGTCGTTGCCTGTTGTTGCATCATGTATGAACAAATCCCCCACCCCAGTGCGTTTGGGTGCCTCAATCTCTGTGGTACGGGAATCGACGAAAGTCCAAGTGCTGTCGGGATAGTCTTCAAGCGCGAACTCTTTCTGAACGCCGTCCTTCTCTAAGATGAATGTTGTCTGGAACTGCCCGAAGTTCTCTTGGTCGTCGTGCCAGGCTTTCCTGATGTCGGCTCCCACATAATAGGGACGGAAGTCGATTACGGGCAGTCGCCAAATGTTGTAACCCACGAATACGCTGGCATAAACGAATGAATAGAGTGCCACCATCCACTGGTTCTTCTTCGTGATGAAGTGCGGCATCAGCTTGTAGTAGCGAAGGGCGATGATGGAAAGGGTGAGCAGCACAATGTTCTTCAGGAAAGTCTGCCAGTTGGTGAGCACAAGGGCATCGCCGAAGCAGCCGCAGTCGGTCACAGGATTGTTGAGAGCCAGGTAGAGCGTGAGCGGGGTCATTACGAGCAAGAAGCAAATCGAGACCGTCGCTGCCAGACGTCTGCGGATGCCGAAGAACAGATAGATGCCCATCAGAAACTCTATGATTCCCAAGGCACAAGCCAAAGTCAAAGGCAATCCTTCCGGCATGAGGTTGCTGATGCCGAAGGCGGCTCCATAGTCCTCTATCTTGTACTGGGTGCCGCGAGGGTCGATGAGCTTCACCACCCCGGAGAACAGGTACGTCAGCGCAAGGATAAAACGAACGATGAGCATCACAAAGCCCCCTCCCCGCTCCCCCTTTGGGGGAGCGCTTTGGAGCGGCGAGGCCACGGGAATGTGGCACTCCCCCAAAGGGGGAGCGGGGAGGGGGCTTTTATTTTTCATTCAATTTAATTAGCCCGAAGACGGCATAGTTCAACATATCCATATAGTTCGCGTCAATGCCTTCGCTGACCAGCGTGTCGCCGCCAAGCGACTCAATCTGCTTCGTTCGGAACACCTTCATCAGGATGAGGTCGGTGTAGCTGCTGATGCGCATACCGCGCCAAGCCTCATCGTAGTCGTGATTCTTGCAAAGCATCAGTTTCAGGGCAGCCTCTGCGTGCTTGTCGTAAGCCTCTATAGCCTCTTCCTTCGTCATATCGTCAGGCTTCTCGCTGTAGCCTTTCTCCAACTGAATGAGGCCAATTATGGCGTAGTTGACGATACCGATAAACTCTGGACGAATGCCTTCATCGACAAGCGAAACGCCTTTTGTCTCGATGCTTCGGATACGGTTGGCCTTGATGTATATCTGGTCGGTGAGGGACGACGGACGCAAGATGCGCCAAGCAGCTCCATAGTCGTGTAACTTCTTGACAAACAAAGTGCGACATTCAGCCATCACCTTCTCGAACTGTTGTTGGGTAGTCTCGTTTCCCATTTACCACTTTGTGTTTACCGCCTACCGTTTACGGGTCTGCGTGTCCATATATTGCGTGCAAAGATAACACATTATTTTTAATTATAGAGCAAGTCGGCAAGAAAAAACTTTCATAACGCGCCTTTTTACACTTGACGCCGGCTGATTGCAACCTTATTTGCAGCAGTCCTTGCTCTGCGAACATCAACTTGGCTCGAAGCCAATACTCTGAGCTAAATTTCGCCAATAGAATGTATTTCTTTGTCAAACAGGCTTGACTTTCATAAATTTTGCATATATTTGTACCCAGAAAAGGAATCGTTATAAAACCTACAACTATGAGAAAACTTCTTACATTTGCAACATTATTCGTTGCCGCTTGGCAGGTTTGCCAGGCACAAAAGACAAAGGATTATCCGCAACCCGAACCCATGAGACCCGGAATGTCGGAGTACTGGACACCGCAGCCAAAGGTGGTCACGCCGGGCGACATCAAGACAAACACCGCCCCGAGCGACGCCATCGTGCTCTTCGACGGAAAAGACCTCTCTGCCTGGAAGAACCCAAATGGCGGGGATGCGGAATGGACGGTCAAGAACGGCGTAATGACGGTTGACAAGTCGAAGGGCGACATCGTGACGCGGCAGAAGTTCGGCAGCTTCCAACTGCATCTTGAATGGTGTGTGCCCCGGGACATCACGGGCGAAAGCCAGTCAAGGGGCAACAGCGGCGTGTTCCTGCAAGATATGTACGAAGTGCAGATACTGGATTGCTTCGGGAACGAGACCTACGTGAACGGAATGACAGGAAGCATCTACAAGCAGACCCCGCCGCTGGTAAACGCGATGCGCAAGCCGGGCGAATGGAACGTCTATGACATCATCTACACCGCCCCCATCTTCAAGGAAGACGGCACCTACCTCTACCGCCCCTTCGTTACGGTCATTCAGAACGGCGTTATCCTCCAGAACCACACAGAGATACAAGGCACAACGGAGTACATCGGTTTCCCGCGCACCGTAAAGCACGGCGACGGCCCGATACGCCTCCAGTCGCACGGAGACCCCAGCCAACCCATCAGCTTCCGCAACATTTGGATAAGACCCTTATAGACCCCCCATCCCCCTTTAGGGGGAGAAATTCGTGATAATGCAACTATGAACTCTGGACTATGGACTATGAACTAACCAGAAGGGCTTTCCTTCGCCAGTCGGCCACGGCTTTGGCTGCTGGCATCTTGATACCCCGCACACTCTATGCAGGCTCGCCTTCAAAGAAAGCTGTTGCCGCCAGCGACCGCCTGAATGTAGCCCTCGTCGGCTGCCGCTCAATGGGGTGGTACGACCTCTCCGACATTATGCAATACCCGGGCACCAGTTGCGTGGCTCTTTGCGACATAGACAGCGGCATCCTGTCGAAACGCGCTGCCGAAGCGGACAAGAAATGGGGCAAGCGGCCTGCCCTCTATGGCGACTACCGACGCATTCTGGAGCGCGAGGATGTGGATATTATCGTCATTGGCACACCCGACCACTGGCATTGCAAGATAGCCACCGATGCTTGTTCGGCAGGCAAGGATGTGTATGTGGAAAAGCCACTTGCCAACAGCATCGGCGAGTGCGATGCGATGGTGGCTGCGGCTCAGCGCTATGGGCGTGTCGTGCAGGTGGGACAGCAGCAAAGGAGTGCCGCCCTCTGGCACAGTATGAAGGCGTACATCGACAGCGGCGAACTGGGGCACATCGGGCGTGTCAATGTATGGGCGAACTTCTCGTATGCTGCTCTGCTGAACCCCGCTAAGGACGGCCCTGTTCCCGAAGGCGTTGACTTCGATATGTGGCTCGGCCCTGCTCCGAAACGCTCGTTCAACGCCTCGCGCTTCCATGGCTCGTGGCGTATGTTCTGGGACTATGGCGGCGGCTTGCTGACGGATTGGGGCGTGCACCTGCTCGATATGGCTCTCTGGGGGATGAACGTCGAGGGAATGCCGCAGCGCGTCGTAGCAGCAGGCGGCAACCATGCCCATCCCGACAACTTTGCAGAGACATTCGACACGCTGAGCGTCACCTATCAGTTCCCCGACTACCTCATCCAATGGTCGAACATGGCCATCGAGTCGGGTCCCTACGGCCGCAACTACGGCCTTGAGTTCAAGGGCACCAACGGCACCCTCATCGCCAACCGTGAGGGCTGGGAGGTCATCCCACAAGGCGACAAGGTGGAGGCAAAGCTCGTGAAGCCGTCGAACAACGACCACCTCGACCACACGGCCAACTTCATGGATTGCGTGAAGCGGCGCGACATGCAGACAGCCTGCCCCATCACAAACGGCAGCCTTTGCGCCAAATACGCCCACATCGGCAACATCGCCGCCCGCACCCAAGAATCCCTGACCTACGACGACACCCGCCACACCTTCCACAACCGCGAGGCCGACCGCCTCATCATGCCCGCCTACCGCAAGCCCTGGAAGCTCTGAGGGGCAACTGTTCGCTAATTAAGCAGGATTGTTCCACGTGTGGGACAAACTCAATCTCTCAACCTAAGGAGTAAATAGGAAATTCTCTTGAAGCAAGAACTAATAGGCAAGGCGCAGGCCGATGAAATACCACCAGTCTGTCGGCTCTGAGTGGCCCCGGCTTGCTATGCGGATGGCAGCAGCACTGCTGTTCAAAGCATCACCACGATCCACGCGGCGAGATCCCGAAGAAGGCCCGGTGGGATTCGTCTGGCTGTCGCTACTGTATAAGCCGTACCAGTCCTGACACCACTCCCACACATTGCCAGTCATATCGTAGATGCCCAGCTCATTGGGAGCCTTTGTCGCTACTTCGTGGGTAGTACCGTCACTGTTTTCCCAACACCACGCAACGTCGCCTGCCGTGTTGCTGCCGCTGTAGGTATAGCCCTTGCTCTTGTTGCCGCCACGAGCAGCATACTCCCACTCCGCCTCCGTCGGCAAGCGGAAAGTCTTGCCTGTCAGTTGGTTAAGCTTCGTGATGAATGTCTGGCAGTCATTCCAGCTTACTTGTTCCACAGGAAGCTTGCCGCCCTTGAACCTACTGGGGTTGCTGCCCATCACGGCCTGCCACAGCTCCTGCGTCACCTCCGTCTCGCCGATAAAGAAGCTGCTGAGCGTCACCTGATGCACAGGCTTTTCATTTGCTTCACCATCTTCACTACCCATCTGGAAAGTGCCGCCCTCCACGGCTATCATCTTGAATGTAACGCCTTTCGCCGTGACGTTCTCTTTGTTTACCGTCACTATGCACTCGGCCTTCACGCCGCTGCCGTCCTGGGCAACGCAAGTAATAGTGCTTGAGCCAAAGTCCAAGGCCGTCAACGTCCCGTCCTCGCTAACGGACACAACGCTGGGGTTGCTGCTCGTCCATGTGACTGCGGAATTGGTGGCATCGGAGGGATAGGCCGTCCAGCTCAGCGTCTGGCTCTCGCCCAAAGCCAGCTCAAGCGCCGGCTGCGAAAGGGATATGGATGTCACAAACTGTTCTTCCACACTCTGTTCTCTGCTGCAACATGCTGTCTGCAAGCCCGCCAACGTCAGCAGCAGGGCCGCATAAAGGAAATTAAGTCTTTTCATTGTTGTTTGTTGTTAAAAACATTATGGTTTATTGGTTCTCATATCCTAAAAGATGCTGCAAATATACGACTATTTCACGAAATACAAGCCAGTTCAATAAAGAAATATGTCTAAGGCGTATGTTTTTTAGCCAATGTATTTGAGTTTTTCCGTTCATTTGGCTTGAAAAAAGGCCATCTTACAAAGAGAATTTTTTTGAAAATTTGCCAATCAGCCTACATGCCTACATAAATAGGGCTTAAGTTTAAGAAGTTCAAGGGCTTAGAGAATTTCAAGCATACATAAAGCCTACATAAGCTTACATTGTACCTACATTCTTTCTTGCGATTTCCTGTGGCGGATGTATGTAGGCTTTATGTAGGCTTATGTAGGCTTGCGGATTGAGCAAACGCCCTGTACAAAGGCGTTTCGGGAGATTTTATGTAGGCATGTAGGCTGTTTTGACTTTTTCAAAAAATTTTTTAGCAAAATCGCCTGCCCCAAACACCTTAACCGACAAGCTCAAGTCGCTTAACCGACCCAGCCGAATCACTTACCGACTTGCCTGAATCGCTTAACCGATAGGCTCTTAGACCTGCCAGCTTTGCTGGGCGACACACGTTAAGTTGCCCAACGACACGTGTGTCATCGGCCAACTTAACGTGTCACATTTGCGGACGAGACGTGCCTCGTTTGCCAACCAAGCCTCCTTTGTGTATGTATGTACCTTGAAATATGTATGTACCTTGAATTGCCAATTTTTCACTTTTCTATAGAGGAAAGTTACGAAAAAAGGATTACGGCAAAAGCTTTTGAAAGAAAAAGTGGTTCGTTTGTGCGTTTAGTTACAATCTTTTTCGTACCTTTGCAATGAAATAGCGCCTGTTTCGGCACACATATCTTAAAATTTAATACTATAGACAGATGAAACTTACCATTTTCAAATTCAACCCTCTTTGCTTTGCTCAGGCAAGGTCGGTGAGGTTGAGTCTTTCTATCCTGCTTGTTTTCTTCGTCGTAACGGCCACCGCACAGAACAAGTCAAACTATGCCTCGGTTCTGGAAAACGCTGATTGGGGCTGGCAGACCTGCGACGGAGTGGTATATGGCAAAGCGAGCTTTACCGACCTCTACGGCAAGGCTCAGAGGATTTCGATTGCCAAATACTCGTCGCAGGAGATGTACACTATGCTCTACGACAAAGAGTATTCCTCGCAGGGGACAAACGCCCTAGCAGCAGAGGCTGGCGCAATAGCGGCCATCAACGGCAGCTACTTCAACACGAGCAATATCACTTCCTGCACGGCACTATGGATGAACGGCATAGAGATTGCCACCACCGCTGCCGAAGAGTATGCCCGATGCAACGGCGTTCTGGCCTTCAAGGACGGCAACTTCTCGCTTGAGACATACAGCTCCGCCACCACTTCCGCCCAGCTTACGACTTGGAGCAAGAAGTACGATGCCTTCGTTGTGGGCGGCCCTATCATCCGACGGAACAATGTGAGCCAAGACCCATACGTGGGCGGTGAAGGGTTCTATGGCCCGCACCCGCGCACCATGCTTGGCAAATGCGCCGACGGCACGGTGTATATGGTGGTGATGGAGGGGCGTATGGAAGGTGCCAGCGGCTTCTCGCTGGAGAATATGGTTGCTCTGGCTGAAGACCTGGGTATGACGGATGCCATCAACCTCGACGGCGGCGGCTCGTCAACGCTCTGGGTAACAGGAGCAGGAGTCATCAACAAGACGAGCGACGGCTCGGTTCGCAAAGTGCCGAACATCATCATCGCCACTTCCCGCACACACCAGCACAACTACATCAACGGTTTCTGCACCTGCAACACGGCGCCATACGAACCTGCACATCAGGACAGCAACGGCTTCTTCGAGATTGACAACGGCGGCAAGCTGTTCTGGCTGGCCAGGCTGGTGAACAACAACGGCTATGGCGCGGCAGACGCGAAGCTCACGGCTGACATAGACCTGGAGAACCGCCTATGGATTCCTATGGGCAACAGCTCAAGCAAGCACAGCGGCGAATTCGACGGGCAGGGACACAGCATAAAGAACCTGAAGATTGTCAGCTACGCATCTACTGCGTTCTCTGCTTTCATCGGCATTCACAACGGGACGAAGAACGTCCACAACTTCAAGATTTCCGGCTCTGTGAAGGCTTCTGGCACCACCTACGACCATTTCGCAGCAGGCGTGGTAGCCTCTTCTGTTGGCAGTCATAAGATTGAAGACATCTGGTGTTCGGTAGATATCACCAATTCCAACACCACACAGGTGTCGCTTCGAATGGCGGGCATCGTGACCCGTGCTGAAGGGGGCACCATCAACCGCTGTGTATATGACGGCACAATAAACGGAGCTGCTACGAACCTGCAAGTGGCAGGCATCCTGGGCTGGCCCGACGCCAACAATACGACGGTGAGCAACTGCCTCTTCGCCGGCTCGCTCACCTCAACAGGCATCAGCAGCAACAGCGCATATCTGGGCGGTATCGTCGGCTACAACAGTAGTGCACGAACCGGTGTGAGCATTGCCAACAACCTGAGCATCGGCAGCATTTCAAGCCCGAATAGCGCAACCCGAACCGGCGCGCTGGTGGGCAACAACACCGCCGCTGCAACTTGCTTCACCAACAACTACATCCTGGAAGGTCTGCCCGCAACAGGCAGCGGGACAGTATCTACAAAGGTTCCCGAGGTAACAGAGGTAACTGCGGCACAACTCACAGACGGCACTCTGCCGGAAAAGCTCAGCATCTATAACTGGGCACAGGGCACCAACTTCCCCGTTCCGGAGAACAACACCGAGGTTACGCAAGAGGACTTGATAGTGGACGGCATCAAGTATATGATTACCGGCGACAAAACCGTAGCCGTGACCTATCCCAATGCCGAACAACCTTCGTCAAGCAATATCTGCACCTACAGCGGGGAAGTGACGATACCTGCCTCTGTGGCAATAAAAGGCCAGACCTACAATGTGACAGAAATCGGCGACTATGCCTTCCACTACGCCAGCGTCACAGCACTCAACCTGCCCGAAGGCATCACTAAGCTGGGCTATAAAGCCATTTATCAAACACAGCTCACCGAAATTGTCGTGCCGAACTCGGTAACGCTAATGGACTACGAGGCTTTGGCCTACAACAAGGTGTTGGAAAAGATAACCTTCGGCGAGAACATTGCAGCCAACACATGGGGCGACAAACTGTGTATCTACGGCGGCAAGAAATACGAAGTGTATATGCACTGCGACGCCGTGCCTACGCTGCGCTCCTACACCTTCAGCTTCACAGGAGCCAATGTACACGTGCGCCCCACGATGTATACAGCCTTTACGGAAGATGCCGCATGGAGCGCCTACGACATCATCGGCGACCTCTGGGTGGAATACTCCTATGCCGACCTGCAGAAGGTGCTCAATGACTACGTCCCGAAACTCCCGACAGACGATGCCGTTGGCACAGACCCCGGCTGCTATTCCATAAGCAGCACAAAGGCTTTTAGCGACGCCATTGCCGAGGCACAGGCTCTGGACGAGAACGCCTCGCTGGAACAGCTCAACAAAGCCATCAACGGAATAATGATTGCATACGACTCGCTCTACTGCTACCCGCTCCACGAAGGCTACTACTACATCGAAAGTCTGGCATTCCCCGGCTATGCCCTGGCTGGCGAACCCGACAAAGCCAACAGGGACGGGCTGAAGGCTGTGGCACTCGAAGAAGTGGAAACACCGCCTTATTTCAAGCTGGTTCGCAAGAACGGGAACTGGCAGATGCAATGTGCCGACAATGGTTTGTATATAGGTACTGTGGTAGGCGAAAACAGCAACGGCAAGCCCGTGTCGCTGACAGAGGATGCACAATACGAGCAGGTGATAACATGGGTCAGTAGCGGATGCTTCAAGATTCAAGGCAGCCAGACCTACCCATACAGCTATACCGGCAGCAGGGTAAGGGTATATAATTACACCCCTGGCGGCAGTCTGGAAAAGCGGCAGATGTGGCACTTGCACCCTGCAACAGCCGGAATGTTCGAAATGGACTACAACCTGGAGAACGGCAGAGTGCGAGGCTTTGTCCACGACTTCGAATATACTCAAAGTGATGCCAGCAAGGTGAGCACCTACAACCAAAGTCCGCCGGAACGACGCGACTGGCCTGTGCCTGTGGAAGTCTTCTGGACTCAAGATGTTAACGCCAAATCACAGCAGATAACATGGAGCGAAACTCGCAAATTCACCAATGCCGTAACTTGCGATGTGCCTGTTGACGCAGCCTCTTACGAGATATACAATCTCATCCCTGGCCGCAAATATTACTGCAAAGTGACAGCGGTTGAGGAAGGCGACGGAGAAGAGACTACGGACAATGTAGAAGTTGAACTAGCAAACTTCTCCTTCAACACAGCAGGCCAGATGCGACACCTCAAGGCTGAAGGCACAGCCAATGTGCGCGACTTGGGTGGGTGGCCAACAGCTTGTGGTCGTCCGATTAAGTACGGCCTGATTTTCAGAGGAGCAGAGTGGAATGGCGGCCACGAACTCACAGCAGAAGGAATTGAGGCTCTGCGTCTTGCCGGTATCAAGGCAGAGCTGGACCTCCGCAGCGACAGCGAGGCAAAGAACATCACAAAGTCTGTGCTTGGCACCGGTGTTACCTACAAGCGCACCCCTTTGGGACAGACTGCCAGCCACATGAATGGCCTGACCAATTCAAAGGCCACATACAAGACTGCCTTCCAATATGTGATGACCAGTGTGAAAGGCAACAGACCTGTCTATTTCCATTGTGCCATAGGCCGAGACCGCACGGGCACCCTGGCTTTCCTGATAGAAGGCGTACTCGGTATGAGCAAGAGCGACATCTATAAGGACTACGAACTGACCAACTTCTCCTACTTCAATACCCCATGCAGCAAAGGGCAGCTCGACGAAATGTTCGAAGCGGTTGAAGCTATGGAGGGCGAAACTCTGGAGCAGAAGTTCCGCAAATATATGGTTTCGTACTTTGGCTTCACCAACAAAGCCATAGACGATTTCCGCACCAAAATGCTAGGCGGCGAAGACGAAGACCCCGTCGGTATTAATGAAGTGGAAAGCGGAAAGCGGATAGTTGACAGTTCAGTCTATGACCTTCAAGGTCGCCGCATCAGCGCAGAAGTAAATCCATCGCTTAAGAAGGGAATCTATATCGTGAATGGGAAGAAGATGGTAATGCCTTAGGCTACTTTTGCGCTCGACAATAAAATTATAACATTATAATTTTGTATTGTGCTCACATTGTCGTACCTTTGCAGCCAAAATACTCATCAAGCGTGAAAAAAGAGCCTCAAGAGCTACTCACAAACATAAAGTTGCCAGCCGACCTCCGAGCATTGCCCATAGAAGCATTGCCGAAAGTTTGCAGTGAACTCAGGCAAGAGATTATTGAGGAAATGGCTAACAATCCAGGCCATTTCGCAAGCGGACTCGGAGTGGTGGAGCTTACTGTTGCGCTGCACTATGTCTTCGACACGCCCTACGACCGCATTGTCTGGGACGTGGGACATCAGGCTGCCGGACACAAAATTCTGACTGGCAGGCGCGAAGCTTTCCATACCTATCGGCACTTGGGCGGATTGCGCCCCTTCCCTTCCCCCGACGAGAGCGAGTACGACTCCTTTGCCTGCGGACACGCTTCCAACAGCATTTCTGCTGCCTTAGGTATGGCTGTGGCAACACATCAAAAGGGAGAGGACAAGCGAAAGGTGGTGGCTGTCATCGGTGACGGAAGCATGAGCGGCGGACTTGCTTTCGAAGGCCTAAACAATGTCAGCAGCACACCGAACAACTTGCTCATCATCCTCAACGACAACAATATGAGCATAGACCGCAGTGTAGGCGGCATGAAACAATACCTGCACCAACTCCACACTTCCCACATCTACAACAAAGTGCGTTACCGCCTTTCGCAGCAACTTGTACGATTGGGATTGCTCAGCGAAAACAGACGACAGAAGATACTGCGCTTCAACAACTCCGTTAAGTCGCTGCTCAACGACCAGCAGAACATCTTCGAAGGCCTGAACATCCGCTACTTCGGCCCTATTGACGGGCACAACGTCATTGAACTTGTAAATACGCTTCGGCAGATAAAGGACATGAACGGCCCCAAGCTCTTGCACATCCACACCGTTAAGGGCAAAGGCTTTAAGGCTGCTGAGAAGAACCCTATCGTCTATCATGCCCCTGGGAAGTACGACCCCGAGACAGGCGAGCGGCTCAAGGACAATACCGACGGACTACCGCCTAAATATCAAGATGTCTTTGGCGAAACGGTGCTCGAACTCGCACGCCAGAACGACCGCATTGTCGGCATAACTCCCGCTATGGCAACAGGTTGCAGCCTTTCCATCATGATGAAGGAAATGCCTGAGCGCACCTTCGACGTGGGTATTGCGGAGGGCCACGCAGTCACCTTTGCCGGAGGTCTTGCAAAAGAAGGACTTATACCCTTCTGCAACATCTATTCCTCTTTTGCCCAACGCGCCTTTGACAATATCATCCACGATGTTGCCCTTTGCCGGTTGCCGGTTGTTTTCTGTTTCGACAGAGCAGGACTCGTTGGGCAGGACGGCCCCACACATCATGGCGCATTCGACCTTGCAGCACTTCGCCCCATCCCGAACCTTACCATCTGTTCGCCGATGAACGAGCACGAACTGCGCCGGATGATGTTCACGGCTCAACTACCGGACAAAGGCCCCTTCGTCATTCGCTATCCTCGCGGAAGAGGTGTCCTTACCGACTGGCATTGCCAACTTGAGGAACTTCCAGTTGGTCGCGGTCGCCAACTTTCCGAAGGGAAGAATGTGGCAGTCCTAAGCCTTGGACCTTTGGGCAATGTAGTGGCAAAGGTTGTTCGCGAACTACAGCAGGAAGGACTTTCCGTTGCACATTACGATATGCGGTTCCTAAAGCCTATTGACGAGGACATCTTGCAGAAGGTGGGAGAAACGTGCCGTCGGATTGTAACCGTGGAAGATGGCGTCGTTCAGGGCGGACTTGGTTCCGCAGTCGTTGAATATATGGCAGACCACAACCTGCATCCCCAAGTCATTCGCCTCGGCTTGCCCGACCACTTCGTAGAACACGGAACACCAGAAGAACTTTATCATTTAGTAGGACTCGACGCAGAGGCCATAAAGAAAGCAATCCTATGAAAATCGTCATAGCTGGAGCAGGAGCCGTTGGCTCTCACTTGGCCGCACTTCTTTCGCGAGAAGACCAGGACATCATCCTGATAGATGAGAACCCTGAAAAGACTGCCCGCCTTCTCAATTCTGGCGACCTTGACCTGATGACACTCAACGTCTCGCCCACGTCCATCAGCGGCCTCAAGGAAGGTGGCGTGCACCAATGCGACCTTTTCATTGCCGTTACACCCGAAGAGACACGCAACATCACTTGCTGTATGCTTGCCCACACCCTCGGTGCACGCAAGACGATTGCCAGAGTGGATACAGCAGAATATACGATGCCCCAATACCGCGACCTTTTCCATCAGATGGGTGTCAATTCCATCATATATCCCGAAGGCCTTGCTGCCCGCGAGATTCTTGATGGCATCAAACGCTCTTGGGTGAGACAGTATTGGGAGATTGCCGATGGTGCACTTGTTATGCTCGGTGTTAAACTTCGCGAAAGGGCACGCATCACAGGCATTGTCCTTCGGGAATTATGCGATGCCCAGACTCCCTATCGAATTGTGGCTATCAAGAGAGACGACAATACCATCATTCCTACCGGCAACGATGAACTCCGCAACGGGGACATCGCCTATTTTATGACCACGAAGCGCTACATTCAGTACATTCGCGAGATAGCTGGCAAGGAAGACTATGAAGATGTGCGCAACGTAATGATTATGGGCGGCGGACGTACCTCTGTCCATGTGGCAGAAGGCAAGCCGGACTTCTACAACCTCAAAATCATTGAGCAGAGCGAAGAACGTTGCCATCGCCTCAATGAGTTACTCGACGACCGCGATGTCCGCATCATTCAAGGCGACGGGCGCGACACAGCTCTCTTACTCGATGAAGGACTCTCGGACATGCACGCCTTCTGTGCCCTTACCCCAGAGACCGAGACAAACATCCTGGCGTGCCTTGCTGCAAAGCGAATGGGCGTGCGCAAGACTGTTGCCTTGGTCGATAATATGGACTACATCTCTATGGCAGAGAAACTCGACATTGGCACCATCATCAACAAGAAGATGATAGCAGCAGGACGCATTTATCAGATGATGCTTGATACAGATGCACACAACGTGAAATGCCTCACCGTAGCCAGTGCCGATGTTGCTGAGATTGTGGCAGAGGAAGGAAGTCCTGCCTGTGCAAAGCCTGTCTGCGAATTGCGACTGCCTTCAGGCGTCACTCTGGGCGGTTATGTGCGGGGCGACAATCAAGGTGCGCTTGTCTATGGCAACACACAATTGCAACCAGGCGACCGTGTCGTTGTCTTCTGCAAAAGCGGACTCATCAAGATGATGGATAGATATTTCAGCAAGAAAAGCGGCGGTCTGCATCTGTTCTGACAAATCATCTTATACTTCATAAAAGACAAAAAGGCGCACCAAATGCAGATGCGCCTTTCCTTATTACCATTAATTGAAAGCCCAAATTATGCTTTCCTGAAGAACTTCCACTTGCTCTTCCTCTTTTTCTTATCGCCGTAGCCATAGCCGTACCCATAACCGTAGCCATAGCCATAACCATAGCCGTACTTCTTGTTCCTGATGCGACTGTCGTTAATCACGATGCATAAGTGGTTGAACTTCTTTTCCTGATGCAGACGTTCAAGCTCGGGCAGATAACGACGGTCAACTTTTGTCTCGCGAAGGACGTATATGGTGAGGTCGGCAACACGATTAACGATACCGGCATCAGCAACAACCTGAGCAGGAACATTATCGATGATGATGTAGTCATAACGTGTCTTAAGTTCTTCAATACATTGCTCTAAGCGATTGCTCATCAGCAATTCTGTGGGATTGGGTGCAACAATGCCTGCGGGCAGGATGTCGAGGTTGCACTCTTTGCTCTTGGTAACAATCAGACTAAACACGTCATCTACGTTTCCAGAGAGATAGGAAGTGAGGCCATGCGAACCTTCCACAGCAGAGAGACGGCTTCTTGTGCGCTTGCGGATATCTGCATCAATGAGCACAACCTTCTTGCCTGTCAAGCCGAGCGTTGCAGCAAAGTTGCCGCTGATAAACGTCTTGCCTTCGCCAGGCATGGTGCTCGTAAGCATGATGACACGCGCATCCTTGTTGATAAACGGCAAGTTGAAACGTATCAGTCGGAACGCCTCTGCGATGGATTCATCCTGCTTTCCGTCAACGACCAGTTCGGAGTCACCCTTGGCGATGTGGCCGTGAGGCACTTCACCAATGATGGGAATGGTGGTGTACTTCTCGATATCCTTACGTCCGTGCACAGAAGTGTCGAAGAACTTCCTTAGCTGGAAGAAGAGGAATGGAATGATGATACCGATGAGGAAAGCCATCATCGTAATGACCATCTTACGGGGAGCAATGGGTGTGCGGTTGCCAAAAGGCTGTTCCACAACGCGTATGTTTGCCTCTGTAATAGCAAGTTGCAGGGCTGTTTCCTCGCGCTTGTTGAGCAGATATGTGTATAGCGTTTCCTTGATGCTTTGCTGACGGGCGATATCGATGACCTTCTTTTCCTTCTGAGGAACGGACTGCAAGCTGCCCATAAGTCCGGCTTCCTCTCTCTTTGCCTTCTGCACCTGCACTTGAAGGCTTGCGCTGTAACCCTTGAGAGAAGCAAGTATAGCGTCACGCATCTGCGACAGGTTGAGGTCTAAGTCCTGAATAGTCGGGGAGTTTTCAGAGGAGTTTGCCAGCAAACGCTCACGCGAAACCATCAACTGATTGTAGTTGTTAATCTGGGAGGCAATGCCTGTATCGTTGATGTTACCCATTGACGGGATGGGTTTATTCTCTGCGATATTCTGCGTTAGGTAGTCCACAAGGTATTCAACCATTGAGTATTGCGTCTCTGCCTGTATGGTACGTTGGCGGGCGGTAGTACTCTGAGAGAGGAATGCATCGCTGGTTGACTTGAGATCTACCAAGCCGCTGCTCTGCTTGAACTCTGCCATCTGGCCTTCCACTTCGCTCAACTCGGAACGAATAAGGCCGATTCTATCCTCAATAAACTCGGATGTGCTCTTTGCTATCTGGTTCTTGTCGTCGATAATACTACGCTTGTAGGCACTGAGCAAACCGCTGAGGATGTCGTCTGCACGCTGTATGTTGGTGTCGGTACAAGTGATACGCACAAGGGTACTCTCCTTGTCAATCTCGCTACTGGAGACTTTATTGAACAGCATAATCGCAGCATCTTCCTGACTGACGCGCCGCACGTTTATGGTCATACCGACAAACTGTTCAAGCTGCTTCTCGTCGGGAGTTGCGATGAATTCGCCGAAAGGAGTCTTCACGGCCTTGCCCCACTCCACTTTCGTCGTGAAGTCAGACTCCGCCATGGGAATGCCATAAAAGGCTTCGGTGATAGTGCCGCCATTCTTACTATCGACGGTGAACTTGAAGCTTGCTGGCACGGAGAACTCCGTGGTGAAGTTGATGGTGAAAGGACGCACGTCGTAGAGCGAGATGGTGCGAAGGCCAGAACGGATGCTATACATAACATCGAGCTGCAAATCCCTTGCTACTTCCTGAGCGAGCTGGAAGGAATGCAGGATATAGACCTCGTTCTTTACGCTTGCACCTGCAAGTACGCCGTTAAGTTGCATCAATGCGTCGGTGCTTATGTTCGACCGGCGACCGCTACTTTGCCCGTTATCGTCCTTGACAAGCATCACGGCCTGCCTCTGATAGACATTTGGTTGGGTTGCAAGATACAGGCGCGACAGGGCTAAACAGACAATTACGGAGATAAGGAACCACACCCAATTGCCTACGAAGGTATCGAAAATGTCGCGCAAGGAGAGTGTCTCGTCCGGGTTTGCAATTCTGCGCTGACGGCTACGGGGCGTCGTATTGATATTGTTGTTGGATTCCATACTTAACTATGAGATATGTACGATAAACTCTAAACGATAACACTTATTATTTCTTCAAAGCTACGACAAGCGAGACAATGCTGACAATCATGCCGACAACAGTGCTGCCCACAGAAAGCCAAGTATAGCTGGTGCTGCCCTTTACCCTCTGGCTCTTGTTGGGCTGGACATAGATAACGTCGTTCTGCTGCAAATAATAGGCAGGCGAATTAAACACCGCCTGATTGTCAAGCAGATTGACTTCGTATGTCTTACGCTGGCCGTTCTCCTCGCGGACAACAAGGACATTGTCGCGGTAGGCACTGTTTGTCAGGTCGCCAGCCTTGCCGAGTGCCTCCAGGATGGTCAGTCGCTCGCCTTGATACGTCTGTGTGCCGGGATTCTTCACATCGCCAAGAACCGTAACCTTGAAGCTCATTATCTTGGTGTTGACCACAGCATCATTGATGTAACCCTCGTCAACCATGCGCTTCTGCACCATTTCGGAGACCTGATCGGTAGTCATTCCGCCGACATGAAGCGTGCCGAAGATGGGGAACTCAATGTCACCTTCCTTGTTCACATGGAAATAGGCAACGCCGGAAGAAACGTTTGCGGTATTGCTTCCCGTCACTGAGTTGTTGCCGCCACCAATGAGTGTATTGTTGTTGAAGCGTGTGATCAGCTCAACATCCTTACTTGCCACGGAGATAGCCAACTGGTCGTCCGGCTGGATTTGCAACTCAAAGTTGTCCATAATCTCACGAGGAACTTGATAAGATGTCGTTGCACCCTGCAGATAAATCATCTTCTTGTTTGAAACGCAGGAAGTCATGAGACCTAAGCAAAATGCGCAGGTCAAGAGAGAGAAAAACGTCTTTTTCATTTTATAATTGCATAATTCGGGCACAAAATTACTAAAAATAAGTCACAAAAGCCCCACTTAAAGGAAAAAAACTTGCAATTAACGCGTTTTATAACAAAAAACAAGTAACTTGCAGACGTTTTTCGCGATAAGTCATATCAAATGCCTATGAAAACGTGGTTTTACTTCATGCTTTTGGCCGTTGGGTTTCTGATTGTCGCACCCCACGCGTTGTCCCAGGAACTCCTCAAGGGCAACGCCTCTTACTACTCCGACAAACTACACGGTCGCCGCACGGCCAGCGGTGAACCATATCATCGGGACAGCCTGACCTGCGCACACCTAAAGTTCCCCTTTGGCACCTTGCTGAAGGTTCGAAACCCCAAGAACGACCGTACCGTAATTGTGCGTGTCACGGACCGCGGCCCTTATTCCAAGCGCTTCATTATCGACCTTAGCCGTGCTGCAGCCCGCGAACTGGACATCATCAGGGCAGGCTTCAGTATGGTGGAAATCACCCCTTACCACCCCAACACAGTTCCCTACCGCGCCGAAGAAGATAGTCTGCCGGAGCTGCCTGAACTTGACAAGAACTACATTCCTGCCGCCACGTACCCCAATCCCATTTGGCAGCAGGACTCCACAAAGGTTGAAGAGAAGGCGGAAGACTGAAGTCTTACAGGGTTTCAACCACCACACGCTTTCACGACAAATTAACCTAAATTCCAAGAGGTTTACCGTGCTGAAAAACGACACACGTGTCATCAGCCAACGACACACGTGTCATCGGCAAACTATACACGTGTCATCGGCCAACGACACGTGTGTCGTTGGCAAACTATACGCGTGTCGTTTGAGAAGTTAACGTGTGTCATCCGGCAAAGGCAAATGCTATACGGTCAGCGAAGGACAACCTTCTTCCCGTTCACAATATTGATACCCGACTGAGGCTCTGCCAATCGTTGCCCTTGCAGGTTATAAATCCTTCCTGTTCGGAAAGAGTTTTGAGGAAGACTTAATGAGGTTGCATCGTCCGGAGCAACTGTAATAGTCCAAAAGGAACGGTGGTTAGTTCCGGCTGCGGCGGCGTAGGTCTGCACAAGACAATCTGCCTGATTGCTCTCGGCTCGAAGGTTAAGACCAATGGTGCCTGAAGAGAAGTCGTGAGGCGTAACAGAGGTGCAAGCAAAACCATACCTGCCTCCCTCGCTCGTTTGTGCAGCCACATAGTACTCCGCACCTTGTGTTCCCATCTTCACAGCTGTACCTGAGACCTTTTCATAACCCTGTATATAACGGCCTGTCAGCAGATTGCGGACGAAATAACAGTTGGATGTTGCCGTAGGAACAAACAACCAATAGGCCGCTTCGCCGATACTTCCCACACAGGAAATGCGGTCGTCACTCTCCATATTATCAACCATATAGGCCGGCGTGCCGCTGAAGTTGCGGATGGTATATGCTTGATCTTTCAAAGGCCAATCCTTTTCGCTCGGCTCGTCTCCGCTTCCACTGGGATAATAAGGAGAGGGGTCGAAGGTGTTGTCACGAATCTGCCGAATCTGTTCGGCTGACAAAATGCCCTTGAAGAACCAGGCTTCGTCTATGTAACCCTTGAAGTAATCCTTGTTGGCCTTGTGTCCCCCGATGCGGAAACCGCCGGTACAAGTCTCGAAAGCCCCTACCGAAAGGGTGCAGTCGCGCTCCCCATCGATGTAGTAAGTAATGCTTTGGCCGACAGGGTCACAGACAACAGCGACGTGTTGCCAAGTGCCCGGCTTCAAGGAACCTGCGGTTGCCCTGTGCTGGCTACCGCCCAAGAAGTTGTCGTAGAGAAAGGTTGGTGCACCACCTCCCGTTGGTGCTTCGGCTCTGGCATAGAGGTAGAGACGCCCTGTGCCTGCATTATCTTTCTGAGCAAGAATGACTTCATCGCGAAAAAAGATGCCGTTATCCGTCTGGTTGCTGGCATTGGGAGCCTCTGTATTCTCGTCATAAACCCAAGCGCAGAAGGTTGTCTGAGTGGTTCGGGTGTCGAAAACGCCTGTGGTGTTCAGGTCGAGGTACTGGGCGTTGCCGTTCAAATGAAGTGCCTGCCCCACCTGTCCCGTGCCGTAGGAAACGCCATTCTGGCTTGCGGAAAGAACATACTTCGCAGGCGAAGCATCATTCAAGTTGCCGTCAAAAGGGTAATGGAAGATGAGTTCGGTCTTTGTCTCGGTAATATCTTCAGGGACATTAAGGCCCACACCCTTTGCCCAAGTGTTCCAAAGGCTCTTCAACTCGCGCACCTTCTCAGGATACTCAGCTGCAACATTATTTGTTTCGGAGAGGTCGTGGGCAAGGTCGAAGAGCTGCCAGCCGCCGTTGGCAAGTGCCGTAAGCCGCCAGTTGCCTTTGCGTATGGCTTTTCCGTTCTCGTGCTCCCAGTACATAATGCGCTCGTCATCCCAGCTATCTTTCTCCTGAAGCAAGGGGACGAAGCTACGAGCCTCGTCGCACATCGGCTTGATGCTATTGCCAGCATAGAACGAGGGATAGGTCGCGCCGGCAAGTTCGAGGCAGGTGGGCATCACATCAAGGAAGCTGCAAGGCTGCGACATAATGGTGCCTTCCTTGTCCTTAGCCATTCCCGCAGGCCAATGGACAATGGTTGGAGCAGCTGTGCCGCCGTGGAACTGTGTTGTCTTCCAATAACGATAAGGCGTATTGACCGCGCCTGCCCATCCTGTGTGCAAGTAGTTGTAGGTGAGCTGATTGCCCGGAGTCGGCGAGTTATGAACGACCATCTGCCCGCTGCGAGTGCGGTCGTGACGGTCGAAGTCGCCGATATTATAGTTCTCACTCGAGGCTCCGTTGTCGGAAGTGAAGATGATGAGCGTATTGTCGAAGATGCCCCGGCGCTTCAGCTCCGCGATAATTCGACCGATATTTTGGTCAACGCAGTCAATCATGGCAGCATGAACCTCCATATTTGCCGACTGAAAAGCCTTGTTTGTCTCGTCCTCCCACTTGCGCCCGGAAGCATTCGTGGCTTCAGGCATCTCGTCAGGATTGATAAGACCAAGCTCCTGCATCTTCTGGTAGCGACGGTTGCGCATCGCATCCCAGCCGTCATCGAACTTCCCTTTATACTTTGCAATGTCCTCGGGCTTTGCTTGAACGGGCCAGTGTGGTTCTTGAAAAGCGACATACATGAAGAACGGCTTGCCGTCTGCAGTCATTTCGTCCATCATATCAATTGCTTTATCTGCAACAAAGTCGGCATAGTAGAAGTCCTCAGGAATGCTTTCCGTGAAGATAGGCTCCTCGTTATGGACAAGGGAGAAGGGGTCGAAGTGGTCGGTCACGCCCCAAATGGTGCCCCAATGCTGGTCGAAACCTCGGTTGCAGGGGTAGGTGTCGATGGGCGCGAAGGAACGGTTGTTGAAGTAACTCTGATGGGATAGCCACTTCATTTGGTCTTCGTTGTTGCCTATGCCTTGCGTGAGCGAGAGGTGCCACTTGCCGCTCATGCCGGTATGGTAGCCTGCATCTTTGAGGGCTTCGGGGATGGTGACGCAGTCGTGCGTAAGGCTAAGTCCCATACCTGTGATGCCTACGGTTTGTGCATATCTGCCCGTCAGGAGCTGTGCTCGCGAGGGACAGCTGCGGCCAGAGTTATAGAACTGTGTGAAGCGCATACCCGAAGACGCAAGGGCATCGAGATTAGGACTTTCCACTTCGCCTCCGAAGCAATTGAGGTCGGAGTAGCCCATGTCGTCAACGACAATGAGCATGATGTTGGGACGCTGTGACTGCTGGGCACCAGCAATCACCGGCAGCATTGCCGGCAAGACTGTAAGGGCG
>JAEEGL015489695.1_pt1 | contig 24129 bp, 24 predicted proteins | sample 9134231 | NCBI WGS metagenome assembly JAEEGL01 (sample SAMN16246548, study PRJNA631951) | gut metagenome | biome: gut microbiome; feature: rumen; material: fiber-attached | host: Bos | place: Iran: Karaj | collected 2018-10
AACGCCTGATTTTCCACAACTGATTTTGACTAATGGAGGTGTAACCTAAATGGCACATAAAAAAGGTATGGGTTCTACCAAGAACGGCCGCGACAGCGAGTCCAAGCGTCTTGGCGCCAAGAGAGCCGATGGACAGTTTGTCCTCGCCGGCAACATCCTTGTCAGACAGCGCGGAACGAAGATCCACCCGGGTACCAATGTTGGTAAGGGAAAGGACGACACTCTGTTCTCCCTCGTGGACGGCACTGTGAAGTTCGAGCGCATGGGCAAGGACCGCAAACAGGTTTCTGTTTACGAAGAGATCGCTCAGTAAGTATTGCGATAAGGCCGGACGGAAGTCCGGCCTTTTTCCTTAGGATCGATTTGAAAGCAAGGAGGGCTGTTATGGCAGCTTCTTTTGTAGATAAAGCCAGGATCACTGTCCGCGCCGGTAACGGCGGCGCCGGTGCGGTCGCTTTCCACCGTGAAAAATACGTGGCGGCAGGCGGACCGGACGGCGGCGACGGCGGACGCGGCGGAAATATCGTCTTTACCGTCGATGATAATATGTCTACGCTGATGGACTTCCGATATAAAAGGAAGTATGTGGCCGGCAACGGCATGCCCGGTCAGGGCAAGCGCTGCTACGGCAAGGACGGCGAGACTTTGTATATTAAGGTTCCGCGCGGTACGATCATCCGCGATACGGAGACCGGAGCTATCATGCACGATATGTCCACCGGTGAGGATTGGATCGCAGCCAAAGGCGGCCGCGGCGGCTGGGGCAATATGCATTTTGCCACGCCGACCCGTCAGGTCCCGCATTTTGCCAAGCCCGGACTGCCCGGTGAGAGCCATGATATCACCCTGGAACTCAAACTTCTGGCGGACGTCGGCCTTGTCGGCTTCCCCAATGTCGGTAAATCGACGCTCTTGTCCGTCGTCAGCAAGGCGCATCCGAAAATCGCAAACTACCACTTTACGACGCTGTTCCCGAACCTCGGCGTAGTCTATGTGGATGAAGGGGTGTCCTTCGTGATGGCCGATATTCCCGGCATCATTGAGGGGGCTTCGGAAGGCGCTGGACTCGGTCATGATTTTCTGCGGCATATCGACCGCTGCCGGCTGCTGGTGCATCTGGTGGACGTTTCCGGCAGCGAGGGGCGCGACCCTATAGACGATTTCGAGGCGATCTGCAACGAGCTGCACGAATACAGCCCGGAGCTTGCCGATCGACCGCAGATCGTTGCTGCCAACAAGTGCGATCTTCTTGGCGAGGATCGGGAAAACATTGAGCGCTTGAAACGCATGGTGGAAGCGAGCGGTTATGAATTCTTTGAAATGAGCGCCGTGACCCATGAAGGAACGCGTGAACTGGTCAAGGAATGTGCCCGCCGTCTGGCGGAACTGCCGCCGATCGCCGCTTATGAAGCGGATTACGTCCCGCCTGAGCCCGTGATCGATACCTCGGAGGATCTTGAGATCCGCCAGTTCGACGATATGTGGATCGTGGAAGGCCCCTGGCTGCAGCGTCTGGTTGCAACGGTCAATTTCTCGGACTATGAAAGCCGGATGTTCTTTGACGGCGTACTTCGCGAAGCGGGCGTCTTTGAACGTATGGAACAGATGGGTGTGAAAGACGGCGACACCGTCAGCATGTATGACCTGATGTTTGAATACAAAGACTAAAAATTGCAGGAAAGCAAAACTGCTTTCCTGCAACTTTTTGCCTCAACGGCTTACTTCATGCCGTTTTCGTAGGACTCGATCATCTTTTTGACCATCTGGCCGCCGATGGAACCGGCCTGACGGCTGGTGAGCTCACCGTTGTAGCCGTTCTTCAGGTTGACGCCGACTTCAGAAGCGGCTTCCATCTTGAACTTGTCCATAGCCTCGCGAGCGGAGGGGTTGACCAGATGATTGCTGTTACGACTAGACATTGTTTGCATCTCCTTTTTTCAATTCGGGTTGATTGCCCACAGCTATTTTTTGCGAAGCAGGTTCACATATACGCATAAGGTTTAGGTAATATTTCCCGATTTGATAATTTGTTAATCTTTTGTTTTCTTTTTACATTTTTTCGAAATGATATTGACATAAAGGGGTAAGATGCCGTATCATTTAATCTATGGAATTATAAAATCTGATTGGATTCAGATCTGGGAGGGATAAATACATGGGTAAGCATGAAGCGTCTGCACCCATCAAGAAAAGATCGTCCGGTTCACCCAAACACGCGGCGTCTGCGCCGTCAAAGGGCGGATTTCATCTGAATATGGAAGAGTGGAAGCTGCCGAAGCTTCCCAAGCTTTCTTTGCCTAAGTTTTCTGAAAAAGATTATGAGGACGAGGACGATCTTGACGAGGAGATCGATCTTCCCGAGGAAGATGAAGACATGAAAATATTCCCGGGATCTTCGTCCAAAGGAAAGCATGCCGAGTTGCCGAAAATATCAGAAGTGAACGATGAAGAACCTGTGGCAGAATCCGTTCCTGTTTCTGAATCAGGTTCTGAAGAAGACCCGGATGACGACGATACCGAAGAAGAATATGATGACGAAGAAGAAGAAGATGAAACGCCGGAACCCCGGAAAATCTTCCGGCTGCCAAAACCGGACTGGGCTGCCGCCCGCGGTTTCTTCGAGCATTTGGCTTCCTATGGCGTATCCGAATCTTCCGAGGCTCCGAAACACAGGCGCAGCTATTCTTTCAGCCGCTATCATGTTCTGATTACGGCCGGCGCTGCGCTGCTGTTTTTCCTCCTTTGGCTGCTTCCGACCCGCGGGGTCATTCGGTTTGCCCTTTATCTGATTCCGTTCCTGTTTCTCGGCGCCTATACGGTGCTGGACGCGGTGGGCGAGATCCTGGATCGCGTGATCCCGGGACGCAGCTTGCTGATTTCGGTAGCAGGCATCGGTATGCTTTGCCTGGGACAGCCGAAAGCCGCCGTGTTCATCATGTTGATGCACCGCGTATTTCTGCTGGTCGAGGCTTATCTCTTTGAAAAGAAAGCCGCCGAACTGGACCTTCTGAATGAGATGATCCCGGCATCCGCTGTAGCAGAAACCGAGGATGGACTGGAGAAAAAGGATCCGCGCGATATGGCTCCCGGCGATATCCTCTTTGTTCCCGCAGGAGAGCAGGTCGCTTTGGACGGCATTGTAGTTGAGGGTATCAGCTCGCTGGACGTTTCCGCTCTTTGCGGTGACGGAACAAACCTTGACGTTGGTGTAAACAGCCGCGTTTTTGCCGGCTGCCGCAATCTCACCAATCCGCTGCGTGTACGCGTGACGAATGCCTATTCGGATTCCACGGTCTATCGTCTTGTTTCGCGTGCGCGTGGAGCGGCGAACAGCAGTCCGTCGCGCGCGGGCCTTCTGGAAACGATCCTGTCCTGGCTGCCGCTTTGTCTTGCTGTGCTTGGTGTTCTGATCGGACTGATTGCATCTATCATTACCGGCGCCTGGCGCACCTGGCTGTATCGCGGTCTGCTTCTGATCGCGCTCGGCGGCTGCGGTGATGTCCTGCTTTCCGCCCGCATGGCATATTTTACCGGGATCATGGATACGCTGAAAGACGGCATCTCCTATTTGAACGCCGACGTGATCGACCGCTTTGCCGGTTCCGATATGATGATCTTCTCCAAAACCGGTACGATCACCGAAGGAATATACTCGGTCGTCGCCGTGTATCCGGTCGACTATGAAGAAAAAGACCTTCTGACCATCGCTGCGCTTGCCGAGTGCCAGTCCACGCATCCGATCGCCGTTGCGCTTCGCGAGGCCTGCGGCATCGACATCCATCACCGGAGCGATATCACTCTCCTGGAAGAGACGCCCGGCAGAGGCATCCATACGCTCTTCGGCGGAAGAAATGTATATGTCGGCAACTCGACACTGCTGCTGGATCATAATATCGTCTTTGACGTTCCTTCGCATAAGGGAACGGTGATCCATGTTGCCGTCGACAACAAATACGCAGGCTGCATCGTTTTGAACGATCGCGTCAGGGACGCTGCTTTTGATGCGATCGAAGAGCTTCGCCTGCGCGGTATTCGCGCCACGGTCATGCTGACTGGCGACGTTCGCTCCATGGCGCGGCCGATCGCTTCCTCGCTTAGTTTTGATATGGTCAAATGCGAGCTGTCCAATGAATCCAAGCTGGAAGCGCTGAATTATCTGCGCGATAGCAAGGGCAACAGTGCTGCGATCAGCTATGTCAGCAGCAAGGATGAGGATCTTGAGCTGCTGCAGGCCGCTGATATCGGCGTCGGCTTTGACGCGCTGACGGAATACGGCCTGATCGGCGCTGCCTCCGTACTGCTGATGGGGAATAAGATTTTCCAGATCCCGCAGGCACTTTTCCGGGCCAAGAGAATTTCTGTCGCTGCGCTCCTGTCTGCTGCCGTCATGCTCGGCCTGGAGCTTCTGCTCCTGGTCCTCGGTCTGCTCGGCGGTGTGAGTGTATGGGTCGCCATGCTGCTGGTTCTTCTGGCGCGGGTCGGTACCCTGGTTTACAGCATTTATTTCAAATAAATGAACGTTTACGATTTCGATCAAACCGTCTATTTTCCCGACAGCTCTTATCATTTCTTCCTCTGGTGCCTGAAAAGACATCCAGGCGCAGTCGTTCCGGTCATTCCCCGAAGTCTGCTTCTGGCGCTCCGCTATAAGCGCGGAAAAGTGTCGGCGAAGATCTTGAAACAGCAGTTGTTCTCGTTTCTGCATCGCCTGAAGGATGTGGAGCGGGAAGTGGAAGAGTTTTGGAAGTGCCATCGGCAGAATATGCAGGACTGGTACATGAAGCAGAAACAGGATGACGATCTGATTATTTCCGCTTCACCGGAATTTCTTCTGGCTCCGATTGCAAGAGAACTCGGCGTACGCCTGATTGCAACGAAAATGGACCCGCACACGGGGACAATTAAGGGAGAGAACTGTCACGATCGGGAAAAAGTTCTTCGTTTTTATGCCGAATACCCCGGTGCGGCGATCGATGAATTCTATTCCGATTCTCTGTCCGACACGCCGCTGGCCGAGCTGGCCGAGCGATCTTTCCTGGTAAAAAAAGAAATCCTCAGGCCATGGCCAAAAGAATAATACAGACTGCCGCTGTTCTTTGAGCAGCGGCTGTTTTGTATAAAAAAAAGAGAAAATATATTGAAAGAAAGCAAAGAATAGGTTAGAATAAATCGTTATCAAACATTTGGAGTATACCATGCAGAAAACAAATGTCATACGCATTCTGGAGCAGCGCAAAATCAGATATACGGCTCATACTTACCCGCATGAAAACGGCCCGGTTGACGGCAATACAGTCGCCGCGCTGATCGGACGGGACGCATCCCTGGTTTACAAAACGCTGGTCGCACGCGGGGCAAGCCGCAGCTGTTATGTATTTGTCATCCCTGTGTTGAAGGAACTGGATCTGAAAAAAGCCGCGTCAGCTGCCGGTGAAAAATCTATGGCTATGCTGCATCTCAGCGAACTGACCCCGACAACGGGTTATGTCCGCGGCGGCTGTTCGCCGGTGGGGATGAAAAAACAGTTTCCGACCTGTATTGACTGCTCGGCGCAGACGCTTGACAGCATGATCGTCAGCGCCGGAAGGATCGGCTGTCAGGTCGAGTTGTCACCGGCTGATCTTCAATCGCTTATCCGGGCGGAGTTTTTTGATCTTTGTGTTGAGGAATAAATGATGCAGGACAGTATTTACGTTAAAGGCGCCAGAGAAAACAATCTGAAAAATATCGATATTGAAATCCCGCGCGACAAACTGGTCGTTGTCACCGGCTTGTCCGGCAGCGGCAAGTCCAGCCTTGCCTTCGATACGATCTATGCCGAAGGCCAGCGCCGCTACGTCGAGAGTCTCAGCTCCTATGCCAGGATGTTCCTCGGTCAGATGGACAAACCGGACGTGGACTATATCGACGGTCTTTCTCCGGCGATTTCCATCGACCAGAAAACGACCTCCCGCAACCCGCGCTCCACGGTGGGTACGGTCACGGAGATCTATGACTATATGCGCCTGCTCTGGGCGCGGATCGGTATCCCGCACTGCCCGAAATGCGGCAAGGAGATCCGCCAGCAGAGCATCGACCAGATCGTGGATCAGATCATGAGCCTCCCGCAGGGGACCAGGATCCAGATCCTTGCGCCTGTTGTTCGCGGCAGAAAAGGCGAACATGCGAAGATTTTTGAAGACGCAAAGAAATCCGGCTATGTCCGCGCACGCGTCGACGGCATCATTTATGAGCTGTCCGAAGAAATCAAGCTGGAAAAGAATAAAAAACATACCGTGGAAATCCTTGTGGATCGGCTTGTCATCAAGCCTGAGATCACGCGCCGCCTGACCGACTCGGCGGAAACGGCGCTGGCTTTGGCTGACGGCATTGTTACCGTCGATCTGCCGAATGAAGAACGCTCCATCAGTTTTTCGCAGAATTACGCCTGCGAGGACTGCGGCATATCCATAGAGGAACTTGTTCCGCGCCTGTTTTCTTTCAACAACCCCTACGGTGCCTGCCCGACCTGCACCGGTCTCGGCACGCAGATGCTGGTCGATCCGGCGCTGATCATCCCCAACCCCAATCTCAGCATCATGGACGGCGGCATCGCCGCTTCCGGGTGGGGCAACATCAAGGGCGACTCCATCTCGCGTATGTATTTTGACGCGTTGGCCAAGCGCTATCATTTCAAGCTCAACGAGCCGATCAAGAACTTTTCGGAAGAGGCCATGAATGCCATTCTTTATGGGACGAAGGGCGAACCGCTGCAGCTCCGCTATGAGAAGAATGAAGGCTACGGCGTCATTAAGCGTGAATTTGAGGGTATTGTCAACAACCTTCAGCGCCGGTATCGCGAAACGCAGAGCCCTGGCATGCGTGCAGATATCGAGGACTGCATGTCTGAAACGCCCTGCCCGGACTGTCATGGAAAGAGGCTGAAAAAATCAGCGCTCGCCGTTACGGTGGGCGGTCTGAGCATCGCTGATTTTGCCGATTTACCGGTCGTACAGGCGCTTGATTTTATCGACGGTCTCGTTCTCACTGAAAAGGAAGAAATGATCGCTGAGCGCATTCTGAAGGAGATCAAAGCGCGTCTCGGCTTCCTGACAAGCGTCGGTCTTGGGTATCTGACGCTTTCCCGCGCGGCAGCGACGCTTTCCGGCGGGGAAAGCCAGCGTATCCGTTTGGCTACGCAGATCGGATCGAGCCTGATGGGCGTGCTGTATATCCTGGATGAGCCGAGCATCGGTCTGCACCAGCGGGATAACGGGAAACTGCTCGATACGCTGAAAAGCCTGAGGGATCTGGGCAATACGCTGATCGTTGTGGAGCATGATGAGGAAACGATGCGCGCGGCCGACTATGTGATCGACGTCGGCCCGGGCGCCGGCGTCAACGGCGGACGAATCGTTTGTGCTGGCAGCATTGAAGATATCTGCGGCTGTAAAGAATCCGTCACCGGGCAATATCTGAGCGGAAAAAAGTTTATCCCGGTTCCTGAAAAGCGCCGAAAGGGGAGCGGTAAAAAACTGGTTATCCGCGGCGCGTCGGAAAACAACCTGAAAAATATCGACGTCAGTCTTCCTTTGGGAACGCTGATCTGCGTGACCGGCGTATCCGGAAGCGGGAAATCCTCACTGATCAACGAGGTGCTGTATAAAACGCTCGCCGCCGAGAAAAACCGCGCCAAAGTCAGACCGGGCAAATGCGCCGGCATCGAAGGGCTGGAGTTCGTCGACAAAGTCATTGCGCTCGACCAGAGTCCCATCGGCCGCACACCGCGTTCCAACCCGGCCACCTATACCGGCGTATTCAACGATATCCGGGATCTTTTCGCTTCTACCCAGGACGCAAAGCTCCGCGGATATGGCCAGGGGCGCTTTTCCTTCAACATCAAGGGCGGCCGCTGCGAGGCCTGCTCCGGCGACGGCCTTGTCAAAATCGAAATGCATTTCCTGCCCGATGTTTTTGTCCCCTGTGACGTATGCAAGGGAAAGCGTTATAACCGTGAAACGCTGGAAGTAAAATATAAGGGAAAGAGCATTGCCGACGTCCTGGATATGACCATCGACGAAGCACTGATCTTTTTTGAAAATCAGCCGAAGATCCGCAGCAAGATCGAAACGCTTGTCGACGTTGGCCTCGGTTATGTGAAGCTTGGCCAGTCCAGCACGACGCTTTCCGGCGGCGAGGCACAGCGCGTGAAACTTGCGACGGAACTGTCCCGGCGCAGTACAGGGTCCACGGTTTACGTTCTTGACGAACCGACGACCGGTCTGCATGTGGCTGATGTGCACAAGCTGATCCACATCCTCAGCCGGCTGGTTGATGAGGGCAACACTGTCATCGTGATCGAGCATAATCTGGACGTGATCAAGGTTGCCGATTATATCGTCGATCTCGGCCCCGAGGGCGGCGACCAGGGCGGCGAGCTGGTATTTGCCGGTACGCCGGAGGACTGTGCCCGCTGTGAAGATAGCTTTACCGGTCAGTATTTGAAGAAACTGTTGGATTAACAGGAGCGCTCATGGATCAAAATGAGGAATTGCTTGAGCTGTCGGGCTCCGTCAGCTCAGTCATCTACAAAAACGAGGAAAACGGCTATACCGTCCTGCGCCTGTTAGATGGGAGCGGGGAAACCGTTACCGTTGTCGGATGTTTCCCCTTTGCTTCTGTCGGTGAATCCATGATCATCAGCGGACGCTGGACGACGCACAACGTGCACGGCCGCCAGTTCAAGGCTGAGTTTGCCCAGCGATTGATGCCCAATACGGAGCAGGATATCTATTCCTATCTGGCGGGCGGTGCGATCAAAGGCATTGGACCCGCCATGGCTTCTCTGATCGTCAATGAATTCGGTGAACAGTCGCTTTCAATTATCGAAAACGAACCGGAAAAACTGACGCGCATCCGCGGCATCAGTCAGAACCGTGCGCGGCAGATTTCCAAGGATTTCCGCCGCCAGGCCGGCATGCGCCGCCTGATGGAGTTTGTCTGCTCGTTCGGTCTCCGCCCAATCCTGGCCATGCGCGTTTATCGGTATTACGGAGATGGAGGACTTGATCTGCTGCGTGATAATCCCTATCTGCTTGCAGCCGAACATATCGGCGGATCCTTTGCCGAAGCGGATATCATGGCGCAGGAGATCGGTATCGACGCCTACAGCCCCAAGCGCGTCAGCGCCGCGGTTTTGTTTGAACTGGTACATAATGCCGGAAACGGACACTGCTTTATTCCCCGGGAAAAGCTTGCCGCTATTACATCGCAGCTGATCGGCGTAGAGCCGGAAAACGCCGACGAGAGTATCAGTACCCTGGCTGAGAGCGGACAACTCATTTGCGAGGATATTGCCGGCTGCCATGCCTGCTATTTACCCGTTCTTTATGAAGCCGAGGTCGGTTCGGCCGAGCGTCTGGCCGCGATGGCCAGACGTCGTTTTCCCGATCGAATGGACCTTGAGTCTTTGATTCAATCGCTGGAAAAGGAACTGAATATTCATTATGCTCCCATGCAGCGGCAGATCCTGGAACTTGCCCTGCATCATCAGCTTGTCGTGCTGACCGGCGGACCGGGAACAGGTAAAACGACGTCCGTTCGCGCCATCCTGGCAATGTTTGACCGGCTTGGCATAAAGACGCTGCTGACCGCACCGACAGGCCGTGCCGCCAAACGCATGACGGAGCTGACCGGCCGCGATGCATCTACGGTGCATCGGCTGCTGGAGGCAAAGTTTGCCGATGACGACGAGACGCTGATTTTTTCCAAGAATTCGGACGATCCTCTGGACTGCGATGCGGTGATCCTGGATGAATGCAGCATGGTGGACATCCAGCTGATGCATGCGCTGCTTGACGCTCTGCCTCCGGATGCGCGGCTTGTCATGGTCGGTGATGCCGATCAGCTGCCTTCCGTCGGCCCGGGCAATGTTTTTTCTGCAATCATCCGCAGCCAGGTCGTGGCGACGGTGCGCTTGACCGAGATCTTCCGTCAAAAGGAAGACAGCCGCATCATCCGCAACGCCCATATGATCAACCGCGGAGAGCATCCAAACCTGTCGGAAAACACCGGGGATTTCTTCCGTCTGAAGCGAATGCAGGCCGGCAGCAGTGTTGACACGATCCTTGAACTTGTGTCGACGCGCCTGCCGGATAAAATGCACATTCCCTCGGAAGAGATCCAGGTCCTGTCTCCTACCAGGAAAGGGGAACTGGGTACGGTTAATCTCAATCAGCGGCTGCAGCAGGTCTTGAATCCGCATGACGCGAACAAAAGGGAGAAGGCTTTCGGCGAGATCGTTTTCCGTGAAAATGACCGCGTCATGCAGATCAAGAACAACTATGACATCCTCTGGCAGAGCGCCGATCACAAAACGGTCGGCTCCGGGATCTTCAACGGCGACATCGGCCGTATCGTACAGATCGATCCGGACGCCGAGCAGTTGACCGTGGATTTTGACGGCCGCATCGCGAGCTACGGCTTTGATTCTTTGCTTGAGCTGGAGCATGCCTGGGCGATGACCGTTCACAAATCGCAGGGCAGCGAATACCAGGCGGTGATCCTGGCTTTGTCTGCCGGATCCCAGATGCTGCTGACACGGGATGTGCTTTATACGGCTGTGACGCGTGCCCGCAAGCTGCTGATCATGGTGGGCGACGATCAAACCGCTTATCAGATGATTGACAATTATCGTCAAACCAAGCGTTATTCAGCGCTGCGTGTCCGTTTGCGCAGGCTGAGCGGGGTGGAAGGATGAAGCTTTTCGATGATCTGTTAGATCTTCTTTATCCGCCGCGCTGCAGCTTTTGCCATCGCCTCCTGCGTCACAGCGGGGAAGCGGTCTGCAAAGACTGCCTTTCAAGTTTGCCGTATACCGGTGATCTGGCGGAGCGCAACGGTCTGAAAAATATCAAGCAATGTGTATCACCCTTCTTTTATGAAAACTCAGTCAGAGCTTCTCTTCAGCGCTTCAAATTCGGGCAAAGAAGTGGATATGCAGGTATTTATGCAGGATTTATGGTAAAATCTATTGACGAAAACAAAATTTCCTGCGATATTATAAGTTGGGCTCCGGTGAGCAGAAAACGATTGCGCAGCCGAGGCTATGATCAGTCCGAACTGCTGGCACGCGAACTATCCGATCGATTGGGGATTCCGTGCATTCGCCTTCTGATCAAACAGAAGCATACGATGCCGCAATCCCGCACAAGGAACGCTGCGCAAAGGCGAGAAAACGTCAAAGGCGCCTATCGCTGTTCTGATCCTGAAACAGTATACGGAAAGCGGATTCTCCTGGTCGATGATATCGTTACCTCCGGTTCAACTTTGTCTGAATGTGCCAGAATCCTGAAAGAAGCTGGCGCTGCTGAGGTTTCGGCGGTCACTGTCGCACGCAAACGGTAGAAAAATAAACAATGAGGTGCACACCATGAATTTGTTTGAAAAAGATATAGCCATCGATATGGGTTCCACGTCCACCCTGGTTTTTGAGCAGGGAAAGGGCGTCGTGATGCGTGAGCCCACGGTCGTCGCGATCGATAAGTATAACGGCAAGATCCTGAAGGTCGGACAGGAAGCGCAGAAGGTGCTTGGCCGTACCCCTGCGGACATCGTCGCGATCCATCCGGTTGAAGGCGGCGTTATTTCCGACTACGATATGACGGCCCAGATGCTGCGCGAGCTCATCAGCCGTATTACCTCCTTCAGCTTTTTCAAGCCTTGTGTGCTGGCCTGCGTGCCCAGCAGCATTTCCGGTGTGGAAGAGCGTGCGATGATCGACGCGGCGATTGAAGCCGGCGCGAGAAAGGTCTATCTGCTGGAGACCGCTGTCGCTACGGCTATGGGCGCCGGGATCGATATTTCCAAGGCTGACGGCCATATGATCATCGATATCGGCGGCGGCACCACAGAGGCTGCGGTCGTTTCTGCCGGCGGCGTCGTCGAGTGCGAGTCCATTAAGGTGGCCGGCACCAGTTTTGACGAAGCCATTGTTCGCTATGTGCGCCGCAAGCACAATCTGCTGATCGGTCTTGGCGCTGCGGAAGAAGTCAAGCGCAGCATCGGCTGCGTGATCCAGCGTCCGGACGTCGGCGTGGAAGAGGTTAAAGGCCGCAGCCTGACAAACGGCCTGCCCAAGACCGTGACGATCACTTCTAACGAACTGATCGAAGCTTTCGTTGAGCCGATGAACCAGATTCTGGACGCCATCCACAGCGTTTTGGAGCGTACGCAGCCCCAGCTTGTCGGCGATCTTGACACCAACGGCATCGTTATGTCCGGCGGCGGCAGCCTGATTTACGGCATCGACCGTCTGATCGAGCGCAGCACCGGTATCCGCACCATTGTCGTAGACGATCCTGTATCCTGTGCCGCCTATGGCGCCGGCAAGATGCTCAAGCGTCTGGATCTGATGCAGGATGGCATGATGAACTATGCGAGGAAAAGACAGCTCAAGTAATCGCTAAGGAGCGTGACTATTTTGAAACTCCTTGATTTATTCAAGAAGAGCGAACCGAAGGAACCTCATTGTTCTGCGGTCATTGTCGCAGCGGGATCGTCCCAGCGCATGGGCAGCGACAAGCTGATGATGAAGCTTGGGGAGATTCCCGTGCTTGCCAGAACGCTGAAAGCCTTTCAGGCTTCTCCGCTTGTCGATGAAATCATCGTTGTTACCAGGCTCGATAAGCTTCAGGAGACGGCGGATCTCTGCAAAGAATATGGGATCGAAAAGATCAGCAGAGTAATCGCCGGCGGCAAGACCAGAACGGAATCCGCTTTGGCCGGTGTTTCGGAGGTCAGTCCCTCCGCAAAGCTGATCGCCATCCATGACGGCGCACGTCCGCTCGTGACTGCAGATCTGATTCTGCGCACGGTTTACGCTGCTGCTGAGCATATGGCCGCAGCGCCTGCTGTCCCCAGTGTGGATACGCTGAAAGCGGTCGACGCCGAGGGCTGCATCATCGGAACTGTCGACCGGGAAACCACGCTTCGCATCCAGACTCCGCAGATTTTCCGTGCCGAACTGATTAAAGGCGCATTGACAAAGGCCGTTGAGAAGGGCATGACATTGACCGATGACTGCGCTGCTGCAGAAATGATGGGTGTGCGCACAAAAACCGTTTTGGGCGACGATGACAACATCAAAATCACCACGCCGCGCGATATGCTGTTTGCGGCAGAAATCCTGAAAGAGCGGGGAGAATATCTGTGAGAATCGGACACGGTTATGATGTTCACCGCCTTGTCGAAGGCCGGAAACTGATCCTCGGCGGCGTTGAGATCCCCTATGAAAAGGGGCTTCTTGGCCATTCCGATGCCGACGTTCTGCTGCATGCGCTGATGGACGCCATGCTCGGCGCTGCCGCACTTGGCGACATCGGTCAGCATTTTCCGGACAAGGATCCGGCATATGCCGGAGCTGAAAGTACCGTTCTTCTGGCTCGTGTCAATGACCTGATAAAAGAAAAGCACTTTTCCGTCGTCAATTTGGATTGCACGATTCTGGCGCAGCGTCCGAAGCTGATGCCCTATATTCCTCGTATGATCGAGAATATTGCTTCCATCCTTGATGTTTCTCCTGATTGTGTCAGCGTCAAAGCGACCACGGAAGAGGGCCTTGGCTTCACCGGGGAAGGCCTTGGTATCGCAGCGCATGCAGTCGTACTGCTTGAGTAAAACTGAATCGTACAAACCTCCGCTTGAGTGCATACAATGGGATGAGCTCAGCGATGGGTATTATCGAAACAGCCGCAGAGCATTTGCTCTGCGGCTGTTTCTGTCTATAAAAGGGGATAGTTCCAATGGAAAAGTATCTGATCACCTGCCGGTCCATGACCCATGCTCAGCGTAGCCAGCGTCTTCTTGAACGCAACGGGATTATGTCTTCTGTCGTGAAAGCACCTGTCGCGTTGACGCGATCCGGCTGCGGATATGCGTTGATACTCCGGAGACATGCGAAAGAAGGCGTCAAAATTTTGAGAGAGTCTGAACTGCTGCTGGGTAAGGTCTATGAAAGCGTCAATGAAGAGTGGAGGGAAGTATCCTATGATTTATCTTGACAACGCGGCCACCAGTTTTATCAAACCGCCGAGGGTATATCGAGCTGTCCAACAGGCAATGCTGTCGGCCTCCAATCCGGGACGCGGCGCTCATCAAAGCGCGATGAAAGCTGCGGAAATCGTTTATGACTGTCGGGAGGCGGCAGCGTCTCTTTTTCATGCAGACGATCCTGCGAATGTCGTTTTTACAAGCAATGCCACACACGCACTGAATCTGGCAATCCGTTCGATTGTAGGTCCGGGAATGCACGTGTTGATATCAGGTTTTGAGCATAATGCGGTCACGCGTCCACTGCATGCGCTTGGAGCAGATATCCAGGTTGCCGGCTGCACATTATTTGACGCTGATTCTGTTTTTGCGGACTTCAAAGAGATAATAAGCACTGCGGACGCAGTTGTATGCACGCATGTTTCCAATGTGTTTGGTTTTGAACTCCCCGTAGACGATATTGCGGCGCTTTGTCGGAAAAAGAATGTGCCCTTGATCATTGACGCCTCTCAGTCCGCCGGTGTCCTCGATTTGGACATGAACCGGCTGGGGGCCGACTTTATCGCAATGCCCGGGCATAAGGCGCTGTTCGGGCCGCAGGGAACCGGTCTTTTGCTGTGCGGGAAATCCGGCGCGCCCTTGCTGTTCGGCGGAACAGGCAGCGACAGCATCAATCAGAATATGCCGGATTCCTTACCGGAGCGTCTGGAAGCCGGCACGCTGAATGTTCCGGGGATCGCGGGGCTACTGGCCGGCATTGAATTTGTATGTGACAGGGGAACAGAAAACATTCATTCTTATGAACAGCTCCTGCTGCATCAAATGACGGATAGGCTGTCAAAAATTCCGAAGCTCAAACTGTTTTGCGACCTGGAACATGATCAAAGCGGGATCCTTTCTTTTTCGGTACCTGAGACAGACAGTGAATCGTTCTGTGAGGTGCTCAGCAGGAAAGGGATCGCAGTTCGCGGCGGTCTGCACTGCGCGCCTCTGGCCCATCGCAGCGCCGGGACTTTGGAAAACGGAACCGTCCGGATCAGCCTGTCTCCCTTTGTCACGCAGGAGGAAGTGGAAAAAGCATGTTTGATCATCCGGGATCTGTTCTAATTTTAAGAGAATTTATTTCAATTCCATTTGCCTTTTTTCAACGAATGATTTATAATAAACTGATACTGTATGTTCGTATGCCTATTTTACGAAAAGTCAGCGAAACGGAGAAATACAGATGGAAGCAATACGTACGGTGCTCAATCAGTCTCTGAATGTTTTATCATCGATTCAGGTTACTGATGTTATTGATATTTTAATCGTCGCTTTTCTCATTTACAAAGTCTTTTCTCTGGTAAGAAGGACGAATTCCACGAACCTTGCCAGAGGGATTCTGATCCTTTTGGGCGTGTTCCTTTTGTCAGAGATCCTTGGTCTGAAGATGATGCAGTTTTTGCTTCGGAGGGCTTTTGAGCTTGGCTTGATCGCTTTGGTAATCCTTTTCCAGCCGGAGCTGCGGCGTCTCTTTGAACGCCTCGGCAGCAGTTTGAGCTCCGGAAAAGAATCCTACGGAGGCACGATGGAAGCCGCTATCGCGCAGACCGTTCTGGCCTGCTCGGAAATGTCCGCCAGCAAAACCGGCGCGCTGATCATTTTTGAGAGAAAGATCCAGCTCACCGATATTATGAGCACCGGCACCATCATTAACGCAGACGCGACGGCGGAGCTGATCAAAAACATCTTTTTCAACAAAGCGCCCCTGCACGACGGCGCGCTGATTCTGCGAAACGGCAGGCTGGCTTCTGCCGGCTGCGTCCTTCCTCTGACAAAGAGCAACAATTTGAGCAAGGATCTCGGCATGCGCCACCGTGCCGGCATCGGTCTGAGCGAACAGTCAGACGCAGTCATTATCATCGTATCCGAAGAAACAGGTGCGATCTCCGTTGCGATCGAAGGTATGCTCAAACGTCATCTCTCCGCGTCTACGCTTGATAAGATCCTGCGCAGCGAATTGATTCCTGAAGGCGATGAGGAACGAAAGAAAGGCTTTGTCCCCTGGATCAAGAATGTCTTGCTGAGGAATAATCATGAAAAAGAATAATCTTTTGAAAACTATTACCAACAGTCCGATTTTATGGATTGTTTTGTCTTTGCTGATTGCGGTGTTCATGTGGACTTACGTAGCATCCCAGGACACGGAAGATTTTAAAAAGACCTTCACCGGAGTTCGTGTACAGCTGGTAGGCGAGGATATTCTGCGCAATTCCCGCAATATGGTCATTACAAACGTCAGTACGCCGACCGTCAACGTCGAAGTCGTCGGGCCTCGCCGTATCGTCAGCGCATTGGACGAGGATGATCTTGTTGCGCAGATCGATGTCAGCAAGCTCACGCTGGCCGCGGTGACCACGCAGACCTATAAGATCATTTTCCCGGACGGGACTGACACCAGTTCTTTGAGCACACTGAGCCGAACGCCGGATACGGTCGTCTTTACCGTGTCTGAATTGATCGATAAGCAGATCCCTGTCAGAGGAAGCTTCGAGGGCAATTCTCTCGAAGGCTATGTAGCCGAAGCTCCGGTGTTTACTCCCGCGACGATTACTGTGTCCGGCCCTGAAGTATATCTGAAAAACATCAAATATGCCTGGCTGACTTTCGGCGCCGGGGAAGAGGTCGATCACACGATCACCAGAACGGTTCCTTTTGTACTGCGTGACAACAACGATGAAGATTACTACAATGATATGATCAGCTCCGACACCAATGAGATCGAAGCGCGTCTGACAATCATTCGGCAGAAGGTTGTACCGCTGGAGGTCAGCATTGAGTATGCTTCGGGTGCCACGCCGGACAACACAAAGGTCACCATCGAGCCGGAGTCCATTACTCTCTCCGGCGATTCCGAACTGCTGGATGCGATGAACCAGATCGTTCTGGCTACGATCAATACCAAAGATTTTTCCTCTTCGTTTACCGAAACCTATCTGATCCGTATTGACGACGGATTGATCAACCAGTCCGGTGTGACGGAGGCAAAAGTAACGGTTGAACTATCGGACCTGGTTTCCAATAAGTTCATTATTCGGAATATCGCCTATGTTAATCTTACAGAAGGCTATGAGGCCGAACTGATCACCAGTGCGATTACGGTCACGCTGCGCGGTCCCGAAGATCAGATCCTGGCCCTGAAGGCGGAGAATATCCGTGCCGTGGTTGATTTGGAGGATTATTTGAATTCCACCGGCACTTTCAACCTGACGCCTAAAATCTATGTGGATGGCTTCCCGGATATCGGCGAAGTAGGCGAGGTTCCGCAGATTTCGATCGCCTTGAAGGAAGCGGAGGGTAATTCATGACACAGGAGGCCGTCGTTACCAAGCTTCTTCCGGGCGGAATGGCTGAAGTTGCCGTAAAAAGAACAACTGCCTGCGGCGGAAACTGCGGCAGCTGCGAAAGCTGCGTTTTTCAAAACGAGCTGAAAACGCCTGCATTGAACAGGATCCAGGCGCGCCCCGGGCAAAAGGTGCTGATCGAAAGTCAGACCTCCCGTATTTTCAAAGCAGCCTTTCTTGTCTATGTATTTCCGCTTTTGTTTTTCCTGCTGGGCTATCTTCTTTCTGCCGCATTTTCCCTCGGAGAGACTGCGGGAATCATCTGCAGTTTTGCAGGGCTGATTGTCGGCGCGGTGATTGTCGTGCTTTCCCAGCGCCGCATCCGGGAGAAAGACAGGATCACCTTTGCAATCATCGAATTCCTTTAATTCACGGAGGCAAGTATGATCAAAAGCATGACGGGCTACGGCAGCGCCAAGGGCAATGTCGACGGCCTGGAAATCAATGTTGAGCTCAAAAGCGTCAATAACCGTTTTCTGGATTGTTCGGTTCGGATGCCTCGCAGCTTCCTGTTTGCGGAAGATACGGTAAAATCTGCGGTTCAGCGTCATATCAGCCGGGGAAAAGTAGACGTCTTCATCAGCGTGGACTCTTCCCAGGCCGGAGACATGGCCGTCAAGGTCAATGAGCCTCTGCTGAAGGGATATATGGAAGCGCTGCAGCATATTGCTGACGAATACAGTCTGCCCAATGATCTTTCTGCCGTTGCGGTCAGCCGTTTTCCCGATGTCCTGGTCGTAGAAAAAAAGGAAATGGACGCGGAGGCAATTACTGCCGGTATCCGCGAGATCGCCGAGCGGGCTCTGAATGATTTTGACGCCATGCGTCTGCGCGAGGGCGAAAAGCTGCGGGATGACGTTTTGAACCGCCTTTCCGTGATCGACAGCCTGGTGTCCGTCATCGAGCGTGAATCACCCAAGACTGTGGAAGAATACCGCAAGCGTCTGGAACAAAAAATGGCGGAAGTGCTTGGTACTGCCGGAATCGACGAAAACCGGATCCTTGCGGAAGCTGCGATCTTCGCCGACCATATCGCCGTAGATGAAGAAACCGTCCGTTTGCGCAGTCATATGGCGCAGCTGGCCGGTATGATCAACGGTCAGTCGCCGATCGGCCGAAAAATAGATTTTCTGATCCAGGAATTTAACCGTGAAGCGAATACGACCGGTTCCAAGTGTCAGAATTCCGATATTGCTCACGTAGTCGTCGATCTTAAATCCGAGATCGAAAAGATCCGCGAGCAGATTCAGAATATTGAATAAGGGGTCGATATGAAACTGATCAATATCGGCTTCGGCAATTTGATCTCCGCCGAACATACCATCTCTATCGTCAGCCCGGAATCCGCACCGATCAAACGGATGATCCAGGATCTGCGGGAAAAGGGACTGCTGATCGACGCGAGCTTTGGCCGCAGCACACGCGCAGTTATTTTGATGGACAGCGGTCACGGCGTGTTGTCTGCTTTGACTCCGGAAACTATATTCCAGCGTTTTGATGACAAAACAGAGGAGGATATGAAAGAGAATGAATGAAAAAGGGAAACTGATCGTAATCTCCGGCCCGTCCGGCGCAGGGAAAAGTACCGTTGTTTTCAAGGCAATGGAAGATCGGAACGATCTCTGTTTTTCCACCTCGGTTACAACCAGAAAACCAAGACCCGGCGAAGTAGACGGCAGAGAGTACTTTTTTGTCGATCTCGACCGTTTTTCTGAAATGATCGCAAATGACGAACTGCTGGAGCACGCTGTCTATGTTGCCAATTCTTACGGCACGCCGCGCAAATATGTGGAGGACAAACTCCTGAGCGGTATGAACGTGCTGCTTGATATTGAAGTGCAGGGCGCGCGCCAGGTAGCTGAAAAAATGCCAGAAGCTGTCAAAATCTTCATCATCCCGCCTTCCCTGGAGGAATTGGAGCGCCGTCTTGTCGGCCGCGGCACCGATACGGCCCGCGCTATTGAGGCAAGGCTGATCCGTGCCAGACAGGAATACCTTGAAGCGGACTTTTATGATTATATCATCGTCAACGACGACGCTGACCGCGCCGCCGAAGAGCTCAAGGCCATCATCACTGCCGAGCATTGCCGCGCTCGTGACCGCGCACACTATCTGCGCGAGGTCTGATCCTTTAGTCAATACTATCAGCCGCTTTGGCGGCAGAATGGAGAATACTATTATGATGCTTTATCCCCCGATGGCCGATCTCGTTGCCAAAGTCGGCAGCCGTTATCAGCTCGTGAACCTCGTAGCCCGCCGTGCCCGTGCGATCTCCGCGGAATCCGAGGAGAAACAGATCCCTCTGGAACGCAAGCCTGTCTCTTCCGCCATTGACGAGGTCTATACCGGTAAGCTCACGATCAAATGATTTGAGTTCTGGCAGGAACTGTGAAAATAGCTAAAATTGCGGTTTCCGCCGCACCGTATTGGATAGACAAGCCCTATGATTATCTGATCCCCGAGGAACTGCAGGATTCTGCGCTCCCCGGGGTAAGGGTTTATGTGCCATTTTCAAGGGGCAATCGCCTGAGTGAAGGGATCATTCTGGCCGTATCTGAACAGAGCGGATACAGCAATGATAAACTGAAGGCTGTATTCCGAATTTTGGATGAACAGCCGATCTTAAGCGAGTCCCAGATCAAACTGGCGCTGTTTATGCGCGAACGGTTTTTCTGCACGGTCTATGATGCGGTCAAGGCGATCCTTCCGGCAGGTCTCTGGTTTACCGATCAGGGTGAGCGCAGAGTTAAGGATAAAATGCTGCCGATGATCCGTCTGGCTGTTTCTGCGGAAGAAGCGGCGGAAGCGGGAGAGACAAAGCGCCGCCGCGCACCCCAGCAGTCCCGTATCCTGGAACTGCTGTCCAGCTTTGAAGCTTTGCCGCTTCATGATGTTCTGCAGCATGCGGACGCTTCACGGCAGGCTGCCAAGGCCTTGGAAAAACAGGGACTTGTTCAGCTGTATGAACGGGAAGTATTCCGCCGGCCCAGAATATTCAACGATGAATTGATCCCGCTCCCGCAGCTCAATGTCGCGCAGGAACAGGTTTTTCTTGGCCTTCAGAAGATGGCTGATGAGAAAAAAGCATCGGCTGCGCTTCTGTTTGGCGTCACAGGCAGCGGAAAAACCAGCGTCTACATCCATCTCATTCGGATGACGCTCGAAAAAGGAAAATCTGCGATCCTGCTGGTCCCCGAGATCGCGCTGACGCCGCAGATGCTGCAGACTTTCTCCTCCTATTTCGGCAATCAGATCGCCGTACTGCACTCCAGTCTTTCCGTCGGCGAACGCTACGATGAATGGAAACGCATCCGCAATGGACAGGCTCATCTTGTGATCGGAACCCGCAGCGCGGTATTCGCTCCGGTTTCTGAACTTGGCCTGCTGATCATTGACGAAGAACAGGAAGAGAGCTATAAGTCCGAAAATTCGCCGCGGTACAACACGCGCGACGTGGCAAAATATTTGTGTGCCCGCGCCAACTGTCTGCTTTTGCTCGGATCAGCGACGCCGGACGTATCCAGCCGATACTATGCAGAAATCGGCCGTTACTCCTTTTTTTCTCTGCCCGAGCGCTATAACGATCTGTCTCTTCCCGAAGTACGTATCGTAGATATGAAGCGCGAGCTTCGCCGCGGAAACACGGGTGATATCAGCTCCGTTCTTCGGGACGAACTCCAGCAAAATATAGAACGCAGGGAACAGAGCATTCTTTTTATCAATCGTCGCGGTGCGCATAAGCTGATCAGCTGCGGAAGCTGCGGCTTTACCTATCGCTGTCCGCGATGCAGCGTTTCACTGACGTATCACAGCAGCAATCGGCGGCTGATCTGTCATTATTGTGGCTATTCGCAAAGAGTAGACGCGTCCTGCCCGGAGTGCGGGGGAGACCTGAAATATCTCGGCAGCGGAACGCAATTCATCGTCGATCAGCTCAATGAGCTGTTTCCCGGTGTTGAAGTATTGCGGATGGATGCGGATTCTGTGGCGCCTGTCGGCTCGCATGAGCCGCTTTTCGAACGATTCAAGCAGGAGAATATCCCGATCATGGTCGGCACGCAGATGGTCACCAAGGGCTTGAATTTTGAAAATGTGACGCTGGTCGGCGTTCTATCCGCTGATCAAAGTCTGTATGCCGGCGATTACCGGGCCGGTGAGCGGACATTCTCTTTGATTACTCAGGTCGTCGGACGCAGCGGCCGCGGATCAAAACCGGGCCGCGCCGTGATCCAAACTTACACGCCGGACAATCAGATCATTCAGCAGGCTGCCGCGCAGGATTACGAAGCTTTTTATGCTTCTGAAATGGAGCTTCGCCGCCTGCAGCATGCGCCGCCGGTCTGTGATCTGATTTCTCTGACCGCTTCCGGGCTGTTTGAGGAGCAGGTCCTGCGAACGGCGCATTATATGGCAGACTGGCTTCGCGCTGCCATGTCCGATCACCCGGATGCTATGGTCATGGGTCCGGCACCGCTCAATATCGTAAAAATCAACAACAGATTCCGCTACCGGGTAAACCTTGCCTGTCATGCGGATCCTGCAATACGGAATCTCGTTGCGCAGATCGTGATGGAGTGCAGCTCTGATAAACGTTTTAAAGGCGTTTCGGTATATGCCGACAACGATCCTGTAGATTAGAGAAGGCCGCATAAGCGGCGGATGGGAGAAGCTATGGCTTTAAGAAATATTCTGACAAAGGAAGAGCCTTTGCTCTATAAAACATGCCGTCCGGTAACAGCATTCAACGAACGCCTGCATCAGCTTTTGGACGATATGGCCGATACCCTCAAGCAGGCCAACGGCGTCGGTCTTGCCGCGCCGCAGGTCGGCGTTTTGCGGCGTGTTGTTCTCGTCATCGAGACCAATGTTCCGGAAGGCGAAGACGAATACATCATCGAACTCATCAACCCGGAAATCATCGAAAGCTCCGGTGTGCAGAACGGTGCTGAGGGCTGCCTCAGCGTACCTGGTGAGTACGGACTTGTGGAACGTCCAATGTATGTCAAGGTACGTGCGCAGGACCGCAACGGCGAGTGGTTTGAAGTCGAGGGTTCCGGTCTGACAGCCCGCTGCTTCTGCCACGAGCTGGATCATCTGGACGGTGTTGTTTTTACTTCACGCTGCGAACGTATGCTCACCGAGGAAGAACTCCAGAGCGGAAATTTTAACAGCTGAGGTTTTCTATGCGCATCGTATTTATGGGAACGCCCGATTTTGCTGAGGCTTCTCTGAGAAAACTAATCGAAGATCAGTTTGATGTGGTTGGCGTTTTTACTCAGCCCGATAAAGCGCGTGGCCGCGGTATGTCCGTCAGTTATTCTCCGGTCAAGGAGCTTGCTCTGCAGGCGGGTCTGCCTGTTTTTCAACCGGAAACCATGCGCGACGGAACGGCACTGGCTCAGCTGAAAGAGCTTCAGCCTGATATTCTGGTCGTGGTTGCATATGGACGGATCCTTCCGGATGAGATCCTGGCTCTGCCGAAATACGGCGCCGTCAACGTTCACGCCTCGCTTCTTCCCAGGTACCGCGGAGCGGCTCCCATCCAGTGGGCCGTGCTCAACGGGGACCGGACAACGGGTGTCAGCACCATGTATCTGGCGCACGATATGGACAGCGGCGATATCATATATACCCGCGAAACGGAAATCGGCGAAAAAGAGACGTCCGGTCAGCTGTTTGACCGTCTGATGATTTTGGGCGCCGATCTCCTGGCGGAAACTTTGCGCGATATCGAGGCTGGTACAGCACCGCGAACGCCGCAGGACCAAGATAAGGCAAGCTATGTATCCATGCTGGATAAATCCATGTCGCCGATCGACTGGAACCGTCCGGCCCGTGCCGTAATGAAACAGATTTTCGGACTGCAGCCCTGGCCTGTGGCGACCATGGATCTGAACGGAACGACGCTTCGTGTGTTTGATGCTGAATATACCGACCATCGCACAAAGGCTGCTCCCGGGACGATCCTGAAAGCCGATCAGAATGGTATTGAGATCGCCTGCGGCGGGGAAGAGACTCTGTGTATCACAGAACTGCAGGCGCCCGGCAAAAAGAGAATGTCCGCCGCTGATTATCTGCGCGGTCATCCGATCAAATGCGGAGTTGATTGATATGAGTACGGCGAGAGAAGCCGCGCTTTCTGTTTTGGAACGCTGCCGACGCGACGGAGCCTGGTCCGGTCAGGTGTTGGACAGGCTGCTGCAGAACGGATCATTGAAGCCGAAAGATGCATCGCTGGCTGTTCAGCTCAGCCTTGGCGTGATCCAAAACAGCCGATATCTGGATTATTATATTGATTATTTCTGCCGCGCTCCCAAACTGGAGCCGAAACTGAGGGATATTCTGCGTCTCGGCGCATATCAGATCCTGCTTTTGGATAAGATCCCGTCCCATGCTGCTGTCGATGAGAGCGTCTCACTCTGTCGCGCCGCAGGCCTGTCCCGGGCGACAGGACTTGTCAATGCAATTCTTCGCCGCTTGAGTGAGCAGCGCGATGCTCTGCCTGATATACCCGGAAAAGGGAGCGCTTCTTATCTGGCGCTTCGCTACAGCCAATCTGATTGGCTGGCAGAGGAACTGATTGCACAGCGCGGCTATGACTTTACGGAGTCCTTTTTCCAGTCCTGTCAGCAGCCGGCGGGCATTGATCTGCAGATCAACACATTGAAAACGGATTCTGCAAGTTATATACAAATGCTCGAAAAAGCAGAAAAAACCT
>JAEEGL010775200.1_pt1 | contig 24128 bp, 18 predicted proteins | sample 9134231 | NCBI WGS metagenome assembly JAEEGL01 (sample SAMN16246548, study PRJNA631951) | gut metagenome | biome: gut microbiome; feature: rumen; material: fiber-attached | host: Bos | place: Iran: Karaj | collected 2018-10
TAGTCCTTCATGATCTGGTAGCACTCGCAGATCAGCTGGATGTCACCGTATTCGATGCCGTTGTGGACCATCTTCACGAAATGGCCGGCGCCGTTCTCGCCCACCCAGTCGCAGCAGGGGGAACCGTCTTCGACCTTTGCGCAGATGCTCTGGAAAATGGGCTTCACATAAGGCCATGCTGCGGGAGATCCGCCGGGCATCATCGAGGGGCCCTTCAGGGCGCCTTCCTCACCGCCGGACACGCCGGTACCGATGTACAGAAGGCCCTTGCTCTCGACATAGGCGGTGCGGCGCGCAGTGTCGGGGAAATGGGAATTTCCACCGTCGATGATGATGTCGCCCTTGTCAAGAAGCGGGATGAGCTTTTCGATGAAATCATCGACAGCCTGTCCGGCCTTGACCATCAGGAACACGCGGCGGGGAGTCTTCAGGGACGCCACGAGATCTTCAAGGGAATGAGCTCCGTAGAAGTTCTTGCCCGCTCCGCGGCCATTGATGAACTTGTCGACCTTTTCGACGGTACGGTTGAACACGCTGACGTGGAAGCCTTTGCTTTCCATGTTGAGGACAAGGTTCTCGCCCATGACGGCAAGACCGACGAGTCCGATATCAGAAACTGCTTTCATTTAATATTGGTTTTGGTTGTTGATTACATTGAAACCCAGTTCCCTGAGCCTGGCTTCCAGTTCGGCGGAAGCTCCTCTGAGATGCAGGGTGAAAGCGGTGAATTCGCGGCGGACCGCATAATCTCCGCGCAGTTTTTCAAAGTCTGCCAGATTGTCCCGCAGGGCATTGCTGTCCCTTTCGACGTCATAGGTGTAGAGTATTGCCTCGGACAGTGCGGCCTGAAGGTCCTTTCCGGTCGCATCGAGAGCAAATTCGAGCGGCTGGGCCGGGACGGGCACTCCGCTTGCCTTCCATTCCGTCAGCGGCAGGCCCAGGCGGCGTGCGACGGTACGGACGCTCATCGTGGTGCCGTTGGCCTTGCCATCAGCCGAATAGCCGGCGATATGCGGCGTGGAATAGTCCAGCAGGCCGACCAGCTCGGAATCGAGCTCCGGCTCCCCTTCCCATACATCCAGGACGGCGCCTTTGAGTCCCCCGTTCAGCAGGGTGGCCTTCAGGGCCTTGTTGTCCACGACTTCCCCGCGCGAAGAATTGATCAGGATCTGGCCGGGGCGCATGGAGCCGAGCCTTTTCTCGTCGAAAAGATGGAAGGTGGCGTCCTCCCCCGCCCTCTGCAGTGGGACATGAAGGGTGACGATATCGCTTCTGCGGACGAGCTCGTCGAGTCCGGTAAATCCGTCCGGGCCTTCCATCCGGGCTCTCGGAGGATCGTTCAGCAGAACCTTCATCCCGAGGATGCGACCAACCTCCGCGACCTTGCTGCCGACATTGCCTACTCCGACCACGCCGAGGGTGAGGTCTTCAAGCCGGAGGCCGTGCCGCGCCGCCAGGGACACCAGCACGGAAGCTATGTATTGCTTGACGGACCATGAGTTGCATCCGGGCGCATTTTCCCAGGCTATGCCGTGGGATTCGCACCAGGCCGTGTCGATATGGTCGAAACCTATCGTCGCCGTCGCTATGACCTTGACCGAAGAGCCCTCGAGAAGGGCGGCATTGCATTTGGTGCGGGTGCGGGTGATAAGGGCATCCGCATCCCGGACGTCAGCTGGAGTGGTTTCTTTCCCGGGGAGGTACAGGACTTCCGCATACGGCTCCAGCACCCCCTTCAGGAAAGGTATCTTGTTGTCGCAGACTATCTTCATCTCAGTCCTTGAAACGGTCGGGATAAGCCCAGAGTCCGAGCGCAGGATTGGAGATATAGTAAACCTCCTCCCCGTTCACGGTGTTCCAGCCGTCCTTGAGGCCCTCGAGCGGATAGCGTGCGACCATCTCGTCGTAGTGGCAGTATTCGAAGCCGACGCTCTCGATCTCTTCGCGGGACATGCCGGCACCGGGGCAGTAGATGATCCTGAAGCGGCCTTCGGAAGAACCGTGGATGAGATGGGCCGAAGCGCCCAGGTTGTCCTGGAGGTCCTTGTTGGCGTTGGTGCACTCCAGAGTATGGGGTGTACCCTTGTAGCCATATTTGCGGATAAGGCCGTCGATGGTCTTGTCCTCTCCGAATTCCTTCAGGCCGGGGGCAAGGACAATCAGCTCAGCGTCATCGGCAAGCGCCATCCTCGTGCGGTAGACGCTCTTGTTGCCGAGCCATGTGCTCTTGAACTCCTCGGGATCGAGATAGACGATGCACTTCTTTATCTCCTTGTCGACCATGATGAAGTTGGTCTCGAGGGAAAGCTCGGCCGCCTTGCGGAAGCATTCGAAATCGTCGCCGATGAAAAGTCCGCGGGTCACCATCTCGCCGCTCGCCTCATCCTTTGCCCTGACGGTCAGGACATAAACGATGGGAACCTTGCTGAGGAAATTGACCTTGGCGTATTCGAACACGTCGCGGACCGGGCTCTTTGCGCGGCCCATGATCCGCTCCATGCCGTAGCTGGCGCCGATGAAATGGCTCTTGTTGATAAAGTCGGAGCCGCCGACGCCGACGAAGATGTTCTTCGTATAGTTGGCCATGCCGATGACCTCGTGGGGAACGACCTGTCCTATCGAGAGGATAAGGTCGAACGAGGGATCGAGAAGAAGCTTGTTGACCTGGGCGTTCATCTCGTAGTCGAGCCTGCCTTCGGAAACTTCCTTGACATACGAACCGGGCACGGTGCCGACGGTCACGATGTCGTTGCGCCAGTCATGCACGCGGAACTTGTCCTTCGGCACGCTGGGGAACATCACGGAAAGCTGCTCGTCCGTCATCGGGGAATGGGTGCCGAGCGCCGGCATGATGTCGGTAAGCACATCTCCGAAATAGTCGTTGACCATCTCGGTGATCGGCCCGGCGTAGGAATTGAAACGGGTGAAGTCGGGCGGGAGCGCGAGGACACGCTTTTTCGGGCCCATGGCGTCGAAGACCTGCTTCAGGATGGCCCTGGTGTCTTCAGCGGTGATTATGTCGGTCTTTGACCCCCTTTCGAAATAGATCATGGCCTACCTCTTTACCCGTGCGTTGCCTTCCCAGATGCTCCAGACCTGCTCTTCGTCTGCAGGCTGGGCGTAGTCGGTCAGGAAAGTGGTCGCGAGGGCGCCGCTGGCCCATCCGAACTGGGCGCACTTCTCGCCGTCCCATCCCTTCAGGATACCGTAAAGCAGTCCGCCTACGAAGCCGTCGCCGCCGCCGATGCGGTCGAGGACATGGATCTCGCGGGGCATGATGACGTGCCAGTCCTCACCGTCGAGGAGGATGGCTCCCCAGTTGTGGCTGTTGGTGTTGTTGACCTGGCGAAGGGTGGTGCCGTAGACCTTTCCGTTGGGATACTGGGCTTTGACGCGGCGTATCATTTCCTTGAAGCCGTCGATCTTGGCCGCGATGTCCTTGCCTCCGGCCTCGGGGCCTTCGATGCCCAGGCAGAGCTGGAAGTCCTCTTCGTTGCCGATCAGCACATCGGCATAGCTGGCGATTTCGGAGAAGATGTCATGGAGTTCCTGCTCACGGCCCTTCCAGAAGGAGGCACGGTAATTCAGGTCGAAACTGATGCGGGTGCCGTATTTCTTCGCGGCGCGGGCGAGTTCGAGGCAGAAACGGCTGCTCTCGGGGCTGAGGGCGCCGATAAGGCCGCTCAGGTGGATAATCTGCACGCCTTCCTGTCCGAAGATGCGGTCAAGGTCGAAGTCCTTCACATTGAGGGTGCGGCCGACCTCGCCTGCACGGTCGTTCCATACGCGGGGTCCGCGGGAGCCGTATCCGCTGTCGGCGATGTTGATCTGATGGCGGTAGCCCCAGGGACCGCCCTGCTCCACCTCAGCGCCTTCGAAGTCCATTCCGCGGCTCTTGAGGTTGGCCTTGATGAAATGGGCGAACGGGCTGCCCTTGACGAAGGTCGTGAGAACCTTGACGGGAAGTCCGAGGAAGGAGGAGATGCTGGCCACGTTGGTCTCGGCGCTGGTCGCCTGGAGGGCGAACTGGTCGCTGGAGTGAACCGGCTGGCCGGCGGCGGGGGTGATGCGCAGTCCCATGCTGGTAGGAACCAGGAGCGCGTACTTGCAGTTTTCTTTGAGCTTGATGTCCATGTTATAGAGTATTTGTCGTTATAATTCCAAAATCACACAAAGTTAGCGAAAAAACATATTGCCTGCAATATCAATTTGCGAAAGAAAGGCGTATAAAAACGCAGCGCCTATATTGGGAAATAAATGTTAAATTTGTGGGGTTAGAACATTAAAGAACGATGATATGAAAAAACTGATTTGCATCCTCGCCGTCCTCGTATGCTGGACAGTAGCCGTCTCCGCCCAGGGATCCAAGATTCCCCAGCGGCTGGAACTTGTTGAAATCGAACAGGAAAACACCGGAGAACGGGTCGAAGTGTTCAATATGCCAAAGGATGGCGCGAACCACTACTACCTCTCCGTCGGCAAACTCGGATTTGGCGACAAGGTGATCCAGGTCTATTTCGACCCCATTTTCGAGCTTTTCATCCCCCTCGGAGACAGCCTCACCGAAGCCATGGAGAAACTGAATGAGCTGAAAGCCCTCTGCAAGTCTCCAGTGAACACGGCCATCGAGACCGAAGGCTGCCTCGCATTAGGATTCCCCGGCGACAAGATGGAGAAAGTCACGATCACGCACAAGAAGGTTCTCCTGGGCCATTCCCTTTCTTTCAGCGTCGAACGCGAAGGGTATATCCGCATGACCTACGTATCGAAGTCCGAGATCAACAGCCTCGCCGGCTCCGTAAAGCTCTACAGCAAGATTCACCCCAAGGAGAAATAGCGATGAGAAGGTTCCTTGCCGGCGTCGTCCTGACGGTGGCGCTGGCCGGATGCGGCCAGCGGAGCGAGTACGGTCGCGAATATTTCGTACGTATCCCGGAGGCCGTTCCGGATGCCATCCTGGAGATACGTTATTTCAGCACCTACAATTTCATCGGGGAGAGGATTGACGGATATGAAGCGCCGACCGCCCTGCTCACAAGGCAGGCCGCGGACAGCCTCCGCGTGGTCAGCGACGAGCTCAGGCAGCTTGGATACCGCCTCAAGATTTACGACGCATACCGCCCGCAGAAGGCGGTGGACCATTTCGTCCGCTGGGCCGGAAACCTCGGCGACACCCTTATGAAGTCCTGCTTCTACCCGGAAGTGGACAAGGGAGTCCTTTTCGAGCAGGGGTTCATCGCTGAAAAAAGCGGCCACACGCGCGGTTCCACCGTGGACCTGACGCTGTTCGACATGGCCACGGGAAAGGAAGTGGACATGGGGGCGACCTTCGACTGGTTCGGTCCGGAGAGCCACCCGGGCTTCGGCGGAGATCCAGAAACCGGGACATACAGCGGAGACTGCAGCGCCAGCCCCAAAGGCCGGGTCATCGACAAGCAGCAGTTCTCCAACCGCATGCTCCTGCGGAACGCCATGCTCCGCCACGGCTTCAAGCCCTACGACTGCGAATGGTGGCACTTCACCCTCGCTGACGAGCCCTTCCCCGACACCTACTTCAGCTTCCCAGTAAAATAAAATCCGCCGCAGCATAAACAAAACCGGCAGGCCGTGACGGCCTGCCGGTTTTTCGTGGAGCATAGGGGGGTCGAACCCCTGACCTCCAGATTGCGAACCTGGCGCTCTACCAACTGAGCTAATACCCCTTCTTGTAAAAAGTCCCGCAAAGGGTTGCGAGACTTTTGTGGAGCATAGGAGAATCGAACTCCTGACCTTTTGAATGCCATTCAAACGCTCTACCAACTGAGCTAATACCCCATTTGCGGACTGCAAAGATAAGAATTATTTTTGAAAACCAAACAAAAGAGGCATAAAATTCAACTTGCAGGATACAAAAAGGGGCGGCCGAAGCCGCCCCTTCAAATCGATGGATCCCGTCGTCAATCCCAGCTGAAATCGTTCTTGTCGGCAGTGGGATCAATTGCGGCGTTGTAAGAGACTTCTTCCGTCGGGATAGGGAGCAGAAGGCTCTTGCGCACGGAAGCCACATCCTCGGGATACGAATAGTTCTCACCGTAGAAATAACTCCTGACGCCCTTGGTATCGACTCCGTTGGAATTGATGTAGTCCGCCTGCTCTGGCTTTGAGAGGAAGATGTTCTTTGGCTTTGCGACCACGTCGATGAGCCACTGCGCTCCGCGGCGGTGCGTGTCGAAATACTCGTGCTCCTCGGCGCAGAGTTCGAACTGCCTCTCCCAGAAGATGGCTTCGATGAGTTCCTTCTTCGAAGCGAAGAGCCCGGCTCCCCACTTCGGTTGCGCGGTCTCTACGCCGGGGCTTGAAGGATCGCTCAGACGCGCCCTCTTGTGGATCTCCTCGACATCGGCGAGGGCCTGATCCCATTTCGCATCGCCTACGGACTCACTGAGTTCCGCCGCAGCCTCAGCACGGATCAGGTAGATCTCCGCAAAACGAAGGACGTAGAGGGAGCAGTTGCCGGAAGTAACGTCAAAACTAGGATCAAGATATTTCTTGAAATAAGGATAACTGTTGGCTCCGGTATTGAAGATCATGGAGTTGCCCGGATAGACGGTATTGGTCTTCAGCTCTCCGTTCTGCTGGCTCTTGTAGCTGTTATCTATATAGGTCAGATCATGCCTCGGATCGTTGCAGGAAACGTAAACCCCGGAATTGTTTGTACCCGTTCCCATGGTGCCTCCATAGGTCTCGCACCACTTCTGGTACACCCAGCGGTCGGGGCGCCAGCGTCCGGAGTTGTTGTTCACCGTCGTGGTGTTCACCGTTCCGGCCGGGTAGGTGGGAAGGGTACGGGTACTGAGGAAGGCGTAGGTGATCTGGTTGGATGAGGTGAAGGTGATGATCTTCTCGTCCAGGTTGAAATCCTCAGGATCGCGCCAGCGGAAAAGCTGCCCGAATGTCGGGGCCAGCGAATACACGCCGCTTTCGATCACGGTGGTGCAAGTATCGTAGCAGAGCTGCCATGCATCCTTGGCCGAATTGATCCCGCAGGCGGAAAAATCGGGAGTCCGCTTCGACGGATCCCAGAAATTGTCGTCCGGGGAGGAAAGCAGGGAGCCTATCGTCATGTAGACGTGGGCCTTGAGGGCGGTCGCCGCCATCTTGTTCGGGCGCGAGGCCGTGGTGCCGGTTATGCTCGCCACTTCGGCCTTGGTCCGCATGTTCTGTTCGGCGAAGGTCAGGTCGTCCAGAATCTGCTTGTACACCTCCCAGAACTGGGTCCTCGGCTTCGAGCAGTCCGCTACGTTCTTGGGAGCCGTCAGAGGCATGGGTATATCTCCGTACAGGCGCACAAGATAATAGTAATTCAAGGCGCGGAGCATCTTCGCCTCTGCCTCTATCTGCTTCTTGTATGCCGCATCCACGGGACTGTCGGGAAGATTGTCCAGCAGGCGGTTGCATCGGTTGACATTGGTATAATGCTCCGAATAGAAGGGCTTCGCATTGGACGAATTGGCATTCTCCGTGAACTTGAGCCCGTCCGTCCAGTTCGTGCTTCCGAGGCGGTTGCTCTTCCAGTGGATCAGGCCGGAAGCCGTGTGAAGGAACTCACCGGCGTTCCCCATATGGTTGTTCGAAGAACAGAAGCCGCGGTAAATACCCAGGATCTGGGCTTCCAGGGATGATTCCGTCGAGTACACCGTGTCCTCGGAAAGACTCGTCGTAGGGTGCTCATCCAGGAACCCGGTGCAGGAGAGCGTCATGGCAGCGGCGCAGGCCGCTGAAAGAAACCTTATTATCGTTTTCATCGTATTCATCTGTTAGAAACGGAATTTAAGGTCGATACTGTAGGTGCGGACGGAAGGATAGGATCCGACGTCCACACCCATCTTCTTGACATTCGCGCCGAAGCTGTTCACGTCGGGATCCCATCCGGAATACTTCGTCCAGACATAAGGGTTGCCGACGGAAGCGGCGACGTTGAGGCCCCTCAGGATGCCGTTCTTCGGCATGGGGATATCGTAGGCGAGGGCCACTTTCGCAAGCCTCAGGTAGGAAGCATCCTCGATCGTCCTGTCCAGGGGGACATACAAGTCATTCAGGATCGTATGCCTCAGAGCCGGGTATTTTCCAGTGGGGTTCTCGGTGCTCCAAGCATCGAAATAAGCCTCACTGAAGATGTTGCGGGTGTTGTAGTGGGGATACTTGTCGAGGAGGTTGCTGACATTGATGATGTCGTTGCCGAAGGACCCGACGAAGTTGGCGGTGAGGGTCAGCCGCTTATAGCTCAGGCTCGTGCTGAATCCGTAAGTGAAGTCGGGATTGGGGTCGCCGATGATGGTACGGTCGTCGTCGTCGACGTAGCCGTTGCCGTCAAGGTCAACGAACTTGATCCAGCCCGGTTCACGGGGAGAATTGCCCGATCCGAGAGGGACGCCGGTCTCCCCTTCCTGGACTATTCCGTCAGTCGTGAGACCGTAGAACAGGCCCATGGGGTATCCCACCATGAAGATATTGCCGGGGTACGTCGGAGCGGAAGAACCGAGCTTGGAGCCGAGGAAGAAGGAAACCTCTTCCTGCCGGTCAGGGGTCACGAAGATGTTCCTGGTCTCGGCATCGGCGCCGATTGCGAGGATCTTGTTGCGGTTCAGCGAGATGTTTCCGCTGACCGTCCACTCGAAGTCACGCGTCTTGACTGGCACGGCCTCCATGGCGAACTCGAGACCCTTGTTCTCGATCTCGCCCTCGTTGATCCATATCGTGGAGAAGCCGGAAGACAAAGGAATGTTCTTGCTCTGCAGCAGGTCAAAGGTCCTCTTGTAGTAGGCATCCACGTTGAGCGTGAAGCGTCCTTTCCAGAGTCCAAGGTCCAGACCTCCGTTCAGCTGCTCCGTGGTCTCCCACTTGAGGTTGGGATTGGCGAGGTTGCTGGGGTACATGGAGACGACACGACCGGCAGGATTGTCGACGGAGTTGTCGGCATACCCGGTGCTGGTGTAGTTGGAAAGGGTCTGGTAGTTGGACACGGCCTGGCTTCCGGTACGTCCCCAACCGAGCCTGATCTTCGCGGTGGAAATCACAGGCACCTTGAACCAGGGTTCGCGGTTCATGTTCCATGCGAAAGCGAAGGAAGGGAAACTGGACCACTTGTTCGCGCCCTGGAAACGGCTGGATCCGTCGATACGGTATGTGGCCGTGAGGGTGTAGCGGTCCTTGTAGTTATAGACGGCGCGGATGAAGGTCGAAAGGGTCGAACTCTCGCTTTCAGTGTAGCGGAAGAGGGAGTTCGGGGCGGAATTCAGGCTGGCGGCCTGGGGAATGTACTGGGTGATGCCCCAGCCTTCGACCGCCTGGTTGCGCGAACCGTTGTGGGTCGCGGTCAGACCGAGGGTGCCGTAAACCCTGTGTCCGCCGAACTTCTTGTTGAAATTCAGGGTGTTGTCTATGTTGTAGCGGGTCGTCTCGAAATTACCTACGGCACCGATGTTACCTTCCGCAGTGGTGTTGATCGAGGCGGCTTTCCACTTCGTCCTTTCATACGAACGGTAATCACCGCCGGCCATGACCTTGTAATTGAGCCAGGGGAAGATGGTGTACTGCAGGTAGATGTTCGGGGTGACACGGAACTCGTTGCGGTAGTTCTTGAAGCCGGCGAGCCACTTGTCCGGACCGGAACGGAAGGTTCCTTCGGTTTCGTCCGGCTCAGAATCATCCTCTTCTTCCTCGTCGTCCAGACGCATGTAGGGACGGGAAGAGATCATCGAGCGCATCAGCGAGGACGCCGCGTTCATGCGGCTGCCGTCCGTGCCCTGGGTCATCATGGAGTTGATGTAGGCAAGGCTGGTCTTCGTGCCGATCACAAGACGCTTCGAGATGGTCTTCTCGAGATTGAGACGGATAGTGAAATTGTCCACCGCGGAACCCTTGACGACGCCCTCCTTGTTGGTGTAACCCAGGGAGAACATGTATGAAAGGCTCTTCGGACGGCCGGAAATCGAAACGTAGTAACGCTGGTTGAACGCGGTCTGCATCACATAGTCCTGCCAGTCCACAGGCTGGACCTTGAGGCCGCTGCGTCCGTCGGGATCGATGAACACCTTGCTGATGTTGCCGCCCATGTCCACGCAGAAATCAATCCAGTCGTCGAATCCGAGGACATCCATTTTCTTATACCTCTGGGACACGTCGAAACCGGCGGAGAAATTGATAGTGGGCTTCTCCCTCGTCGCGGTCTTCGTGGTTATGAGGACGACGCCGTTTGCGCCCTGCGCACCGTAGATGGCGGTAGCCGACGCATCCTTGAGGATCTCCATCGAAGCGATATCGTTGGGATTGATACCCATCAGGCCGTTCATGTCCTGGTCGGAAGAGCTGTTGTCGAGGCCCTGCGTCATGAGGGTGCCGGAATCGCTCGAAGCATTGATGATGACGCCGTCGACCACGTACAGGGGCTCGGTGCTGCCGTTGAAGGAAGCAAGACCGCGGACGCGGATCGACACGCCGGCATCGGGCTGGGCGCTGGTATTGATAACCTGCACACCGGCCGCACGGCCCTGGATAAGCTGGTCCAGGGAGGTGCTTTGAGCAGCATCGTCCTCATTGATGCGGACGGAAGCGACTGATCCCGTGAGGTCACTCTTACGCATGGAACCGTAACCAACGACGACGACTTCCTCAAGCTCCTGGGCGTCTTCCAGGAGGACGACGTCGATGACGGAGCGGGAGTTTACCGGAATCACCTGCGTCTGATAGCTGATGCAGGAAACGGTAAGGCTGGGAGTCTTCGCCGAAGCGGGTATGGAGATTGTGTATTTGCCGTCGATGTTGGTAGTGACGCCGATGGCCGTATTGCCCGTGAGCATCACCACGGCGCCGATCACGGGCTCGCCCTTGGAGTCCTTCACGGTACCGGAAACATTAATCCTGCCCTGCGCGAACATATTCCCGCACAAAAGCAGCAGGAAAGCAACGACGAGACTGCGAGAAAGTATATTTTTCATGTTCTTCATTGTCCTGATCGTTTAAAATTTCGCACTGATACCAAGCAGGAAGGTACGCATCATAGGATGGGAACCGTAATCGAGACCGCAGCTGAGGTTCGAGATACCGTAGCTGTTGACATCAGGATTCCATCCGCTGTACTCCGTCAAAGTAAGGAGGTTGCACGCGCTGGCGTTGACGGCCAGGGACTTGACCCACTTGACTTTCTTCATGGGGATGTCGTATGAGAGGGACACCCTGCCAAGACGGAGGAAGTCGCCCTTTTCGACATATTTGTCAGTGATCACGTAAGGAGCAGAGCCGTCCGCGACAAGCGCGTTCAGGTTGAACACGGAGAAGCCGGCGGCCCCGTCGAACATGAGGTCGAACGTAAGTCCGTACGCCTTCAGCGTGGTGCCGAAGGCCCCGAACACCTTGGGAACCGGGCTGCCGAGTATTCCCTTGTCGGCCTCGGAGATTTTCCCGTCGCGTGTGACGTCGCGGATCGTGACGCCGTCCGCCTCGACCTTGTAGCCGTAGTTGGATCCGAGCTGGGCCCCGAGGACGTTGATATTGGCGAAGAACCCGTCACCAATGACTTTGCCGTATTCGTCGGCGGGATCGAAGGCGATGACCTGGTTCACATTGTATGCTGCATTCGCCCAGACATCCCACTTGATGTTGCGCGAGGAAAGGATCCCGGCCTTGAGGTCGAATTCGAAACCGCGGTTGGCTATCGAACTGCTTATCCCCATGACCTGCTTCCTGGCGTCATAATGCCACACGGCGCTGTTGGAATACTGTTTGCCGAAGCAGAACAGGTCCAACCCGTCGTCCGACACCTTGTCATAGTAGTTGACGGCGAACGTGAAACGGTCTCCGAGGATTCCGGCCTGCAGTCCGGCATTGAGCTCGTGGCTGCGGACCCTGTTGAGACCTTCATAGAAGCTTTCGACATCCGCAGCGACTGCGGGATACGCGCCGGAGCAGTACTCGCCCATAAGGCCATAAGGGACGAACCTCTCGCGTCCGGCCTTGCCGAAGCCGGTCTTGAACTTCAAGGTCGAAACCGCGTCCACATCGGACAGGAACGCCTTGTTGAGATCGACATAAGCTTCGACAGCCGGGTACAGGGAAGGCTTCCAGTCATAGAAACGTCTCGTCACGTCAGCCCTGAAGCTGCCGTTGATCCCGGCTATGCCCTTCCAGTCGAAGGAAAGTGTCGCGAATGCCGATTCGCGGTTGTATTCCTGCACGTACTTGTGGATGTCAGCCTTGCTTCCCATGAGCGTGAGGCCCTTGGCCCGGAGGACGTGGGAGAAGAAATCATGACCGTTCTGGGTGTTGAACTTGTTGATTTCCCCGAAAGCTTCCACGCCCAGGCTCGCCGTCATCCTCAGGTCCTTGCCGATGAAGCGGTTGGCGCTCAGTATGGACGATGCGTTGTAATTGAACATCGAGGACGCCAGGATGGAGGCGGCGCCGTTGTTATTCGCGCCGAAAGAGGTCCCTGCGCCGTACCAGAAGTAACGGTTGTGGTTCTGCAGGTCGGCCCCTATGGAGGTCTTCAGACTGAGCCAACGCGTGAAATTGAGCGTGAGATAAACGGAATTGACCGTGCGGTAATCCGTGGCATCGTCGTCAAAGTCCGCCGCCCAGCCCTCGGGTTTGTCCTTCGGATAAGCGTCCGGCCTGCGCACGGAGAGCATCATCGAAGGAGCGCCGAACCATGCGGTACCGGTCGTCGAGCGTATGCTTCCGAGGCTGGAAATCGAGTTCAGGCCGAACCATACGACGGAGTTGGCGTGGGTCTCGAAATTGACGTTGAGTCCGGCGTAGGTGTTGCCGGTGGTCTTCACGGCGCCGTCCACATCCCGGAAATACCCGGAGATGGACCACGTAGCGTTGTTGTTGGTGCCGCTTACGGCCAGCGAATGGTTGTGGCTGACCGCGAGCTTGGAGAAGTAATCGCTGCTTTCGGCGGGAAGGCCGATGCTGACGTTCGAATCCCAGCTGAACATCTTCTCAGACTTGGTGTTCATCCTCGTCGTGATGATTATGACTCCGTTCGCTCCGGCTGCGCCGTAGAGGGCGGTCGCCGACAGGTCTTTCAGGACTTCGATGCTCTCGATGTCATAAGGATTCAGGAAGGCTATGGGATTCAGGGGAGCGGTGTAGGAGCTCTCTCCGTACTGCCAGAAGGCCTTGAGATTGCGGTTGAGCGAGGTATTCAGCTGCACTCCGTTGACAATCCAGAGTGGCTGGCTGTCACCGCGAAGCTCCCCGACACCGCGTATATGCGTGTTGAGAGCTCCGTTGACGGAGTTGTCGATGGCGGAGACACGGACACCGGCCACACGGCCGCGGATCAATTCCGCGGGAGTGACGGCCCCGGCTTTCACCAGGCCGAGCGTGTCCTTGACGACGTCGGTGGCCTTTGCCTGGAAGAAGATGCTTCCAAGCAATGCGATGCACAAAGATGCGGTAATCTTTTTCATTGTCTGAAGCATTTTCCTATTCATAATATAATTCTATCCATCTGATGCCGGTGGCGTACGAGGACGCCAGGGCGTAAACGGTATTCTCCTTCGTGGAGGGAAGCTCCCAGGTGCCGTAGGATCCGGGATTGGCCTCGATCGTCTCCGCAGGGGTGTTGTATGTCTTGCTCTTGCGTATGCTTGCGGCCAGGAAGACATGGTCGCCTCCGGTCACGAACTTGATTCCGGAATCAGTGAACTTCACCTTCGTGGCGTATTCGTTGTTGTCGATCTTCGCCATTTCAGACTCGTCGATGATGCCGAAACGCAGCCAGTCGGTGGCGGTCGAAGTACTGCCGTTCATCACGCAAACTTTCGCAAGGCGCTTTCCGGGCACCGCCGGGAAAGCGATGTAGATGTAGTTGTAGCCGGTCCCGATGTTGAAACCGCCGGCGGAATTGACGCACATGCGGGCTGTCGGGTTGGCCGCGGCAGGATAGACTGTCCCGAATGTGTGCATGCGGAACTTATATCCGTTGCAGGCTTCGATGTCGCGTTCGTTCGCCAGGCACTTGCTGCTCCCCCACATATCGTACATGAAAGGCTGCCAGTAGGTGGTGGAAGTGCTGCTGTCGCTGTAGATATCCGGCCACTTGCGGCAGCCGAGGAACACGTACGAAGCCTTGTCCACGGTGTATGTCGCCTCCGCGGGCTCGGCCCCAGGAGCGTTCATCTGCAGGGTGATCGTGCCGTCATTGGCGAAGTCGTCGTTGCCGAGGAAAGCCACGGTGACGCTCTTTTCGCCCTTTTCGGCCTGATACTCGTCGAGGTAGTCGTAGAGGGTGACGCCGGCCTCGTCCTTGATCGTGGCTCCGCTGTCATCCTTTTTGGCCTTGAGGAACTTCGCCTTGAGCCTTTCACCGTCCTTGACCTTCATGGACCAGGCCACGTTGGACTTGACCGTGATGGGATAGCGTCCGCCGATCGAGGGGATGTTGACGCCGCCGCTCTCGCGCTCCAGGATCTTCACATACGGCGTACCTTCGAGCTGGGTAAAAGCGATCTTGATATCGTCGCAGCCATCGGCCGAGAGGACGATCACGGCGGACTTCGTGTTGTCCGAATCTTCGTTCTCGTCGAAGTACACCTTCATCGAAGAAGCGCCGTCGCCGGAAGTCTTGGAAAGCTTCACTCCGGCCGTGTTCCCGTCCTGGATCTTCGCTGTCCATGGCATGTTGGTGTTGAAGGCGATCACGCAGGTGTCAAGCTCGCACCTGACCGTGGCCTCATAAGAAGACTCGCCTTCCGCGATACGGGCGTCCGACCCGTCCATCAGCACCAGGCGATGCTTCATCGCCTTCTGGCGGATCGTGACATCCTTTTCGCCGTTCGCCGTCGTGACATGCAGAACGACCGAACGGTCGGCTCCGTCCCTGTTGTCCTTGAACTTCAGGACGACCTTGACGTCCTCCATCACTTCGGACAGGTCGAGATGTTCGTCCGATTCCATCTCAACCCAGTCCACGTCGGTCTTGAAATACGCGCTCCAGCTGCGGTTGGCCGTAACCACGAGCGTATCGGTAACCATATCCGGTCCGTCGGCGACATCACCGGGGACTACGATATCCTCAACGTCTACGCTCAGTACGGCCGTCTCCTCCGCAAAATGTCTTTCCAGACACCCCGACAAAGGGAGCAGGAAAGCAAGCGGGAGCAAAACTGCCAACTTGAAATGCTTTTTCATTTGAGTAGTTATTAAGTTTTGTGTGTAGCCAATTGTTGCAAATTTAAAAAAGAAGTACGGATTACATACTTCAAAAAACGCAATTATAATGTGGATTTACGAAAATCAGCGAACCCTGAGAGTCTGGCCTATCTTGATTTTCGCTTCGCGGCTGATGCCGTTCAGGCGGCAGATTTCCGCGACCGTGGTGCCATATTTCCGGGCAAGACCCATCAGGGTGTCGCCTGAAACGACTTTGTGGTATTTCGCAGCGGCAAGTTCGGCGGCAATCCTCTCGGCCTCAGCCCGCTCTTCCTCCTCGGTACGGTAAATCTCGTCCTCGTCCTCCACGGACCGGGCCACATAATTGCTGCCCGGCAGCAGATGCCTGGTCTTCAAGACGAACACGCCGCTGCGCAATTCGCCCTTCCCGAAATCCGCAATCCACTGGGGATCGAAGGCAAAGCCGTGCCAGCGGGTCTCGAAATGGAGATGCGGCCCGGTCGAGCGTCCCGTGCTGCCCCCGAGTCCTATCACGTCACCGGAAGCTACCCAGTCGCCGGGAGACACATCCCGCTGCGACAGATGCGCATAAGTGGTCTCGAGACCTGAAGGGTGGCGTATGACCACCACATTACCGAAGCTCCTGTTGTACTGGGAGATGCGGACTTTCCCCGGGAAGGCGGCATAGACGGGGGTTCCCGTCGGAAGCGGCAGGTCGACGCCCATGTGCATGCGTCCGCGCCTGCGCCCGAACTTCGAGTACACAGGCACGCTGCGGGGACATGTCCATCTGGAAGCCGAGTCCACAAGCCAAAGGGTAACCCTTGACGGAAGGTCGGCAAGGCTTTCCTTGTACGGGTTGATCGTCCGGGTGTCCCAGTGGTCCGAGAATTCAGGATCCTTATCCATTTCCACGGGAGCCCTGAAGTATTCCCAGCTGTGGTCGGAGCGCAGCAGGAGCTTCACCCTCGGGTCCGAAGTTTCAAGGGTGTCCACGGCGGGAGCCTCCTCCCCGGGGATGAGCGATTTTACAGGATGCTTCGCGGGACGCGGAATGAGCAGTTCCGCCTGCTTCATGCTGATACGGGACCTGTCCTGCGCGGAAGCGCACAGGCCAAGGCACAACAGCAACAGGACACCGGTGTACCTTCCCATCCCTAGGAACGGACAGCGCCGAATTTCGATTCAAGCAGCTCCGTCGTGCGGGCAATCCTGTCCTTCAGCACGTCGGGATCCACCGCCTCGCAGATGAAACGGAGATAAGGTTCCGTATTGGAAGGACGGATATTGAACCACCATCCCGGGAACTCCAGCCTGTAGCCGTCGAAATCCATCACGGCTGTCGGCTTCTCCATGGACTCGAACATGGCCTTTACGGCCTCCATGGCCCCGGCCTTGTCCTCGACGCGGAAATTGATCTCGCCCGAGTTCTTGTATGTGGACATGCTGTCGATCATCCCGCTGAGCGTCCTGCCTTCACGCTTGAGGGCCGAAACGATGCGAAGGACGATGATGCTTGCGAGCATGCCGCTGTCGGAATAGAAGAAATCCTTGAAATAGTAGTGCCCGGCGAGTTCGCCACCCCACAGGCCGTCAATCTCGCGGAGCTTGGGAGCGGCAAAGGCACGTCCTACACGCCATGTATGCAGGTCGGCTCCGTATTTTTCAAGATACTCGCCCACCGCCTTCGAGGATCGGATTTCCTGGAGGACGCGGGGATTCTTCTCTCCCCTCTCGACGCAGAAATACAGCGCCATCATGCCTATGATGAGGTCCGGAGCGACGAAGCGCGCCTTGTCGTCCACGAACATCACCCTGTCGGCATCACCGTCGTAGATCACGCCGAGGTCAGCGCCGCTCTTGCGTACCAGTTCCCTCAGCGGCTCGACGTTCCTGGCCACGAGGGGATTGGGTTCATGGTTCGGGAAGCGCCCGTCTATGGTATCGAAGAGCCATTCCGCGTTCTCCCCTGCATAGATTTCCTTTGCAAAGAGGTTGGCCATTCCGTTGGAAAGGTCGAAAGCTATCTTGAGATTGGAATAATCGCCCTTGAACTTTTTAAGGAATGCAATGTAGTCGGGCTTGATATCTATCTGGCGAACGACGCCGCGGCGGGCGGCGACAGGGGTCGGACGGCCCTCGTCGATCCAGGCTTTGATTTGTCCGAGTCCGGTGTCGAGGCCGACGGGGAGCGCATTCTCGCGGGATACCTTCATCCCGTTGTACTCGGCCGGATTGTGGGAAGCCGTTATCTGGACGGAGGCCTTGTATCCGTAATTGGCAGTCCCGAAATAGACAAGCGGAGTGCTGGAAAGGCCGATGTCGTCGACATCGGCGCCGGCATCCGTGATGCCCTTTATTAGGTAATCGTGGACTTCGGGGGAAGAGACGCGGCAATCGCGTCCCACCAGCACCTTGCCGGCCCCCAGCAGACCGGGGATGAAATAACCGACCTTGTAGGCCGTATCCTTGTCAAAATCGACATTGTAGATTCCTCTGATGTCGTAAGCGTGAAATGCTCCCATGGTTATTATCTGATTTTAGCGTTATAACGTGTCGGGACCTTGCCCCTGGCGATATTCTGAAGCTTCTTCGACAGCATCTTCTTGCGTATGGGGGCGACCAGGTCGGTGAAAAGCACTCCGTCCAGGTGGGACATTTCGTGCTGGACCATGCGGCAGGCGAAGCCGGCAAGGTGCTCCGTGACCTTCTTGAAAGACTCGTCGTAGTACTCGACCGTGATCTCGGACGGGCGCGTGACGTCTGAATAAATGCCCGGTACGCTCAGGCAGCCCTCCGAGTATTCGCACTTCGTCCCGCTTTCCTCCGTCACGACCGGGTTGATCATGACACGGACGAAATCCTTCAGGTAATCGTAAGTGTCGGCAAGTTCACGGCCGTCCACGATAAGCACGCGGAGGCTGACCCCGATCTGCGGGGCGGCAAGTCCCACCCCGTCCGCCTTGACGAGAGTGTCCTTGAGGTCCTCGACGAGCCCGGCAAGTTCTTCCTTCTTGTTCAGGTCGGCGGGCTGCGCTTTCTGCCGCAGCACCTCCGAGCCGTAAAGATAAATTGGTCTGATCATCTTTCTTTTCTGTTTTCGCGGTCGAGCCAGCCCTGGAGGATGATGGCAGCGCTGATCTTGTCCACGGATGTCTTGTCCCTGCGCTTCGATTTTTTCATCCCGCCGTCCAGCATGGCCCTGTGGGCAAGAACCGTCGTAAACCTTTCATCCTCAAGACTGACGGGGACGCCGGGGAAAGCCTTGGACAATTTCGCGACCATCGCCTGCACGCCCGGAGCCGATGCGGAAAGCGAACCGTCCATGTTGGTCGGCCATCCGACGACGAAGCGGACAGGCGTTTCGGACAGGGCGTATTTTTGCAGATAATCTATTATCTTTGCAGTCGGCACCGTATCCAGGGCGGAAGCGAAAATGCGGAGCGGATCGCTCACTGCGAGACCCGTACGCACTTCCCCGTAGTCTATACCTATAATTCTGTCCACGATGGCGCAAATTTAATGCAAAAGTATGGGAACACAAAATAAAGCGGACTGGAACAAGGCTTACCGGCTGACCCTGATAGAGGACCAGACGCACAAGAGGCTGAAGGCGTACAGGTTCACCAAGCTGGGCTTCCTGCTGGCTGCTATAACGGTCACAGTGGTCGTGGTCGGAAGCATCTGGGCCCTTATCGCCCTGACGCCCCTCAGGACGACGATCCCGGGCTATCCCGACGCCAACACCAAGCGCCTGGCCATACAGAACGCCATACGCATCGACTCCCTCGAGAACGTCATCACCCGCTGGGAACTGTACTCGGACAACCTCAGCCGTGTACTTGCTGGACGCGAGACCATCTCCATAGACAGCATAATCAAGGGCAATACGACCCGTTACCTGCGAGCCAAGTCTGCCGAAGAACTGGTCCGCCAGGATTCCATCCTCCGCGCCAACGTGAACGCGGAAGAGCAGTTCGGAGTGTCGGGGACGGCCCGCCGCGAACTGCCCATAGAAGGCATACACTTCTTCTGCCCGATGAAGGGCGTCGTCTCCGAGGGCTTTGACATGGTCCTGCATCCCGCGATGGACATAACGGCGCCGAAGGGCACATCCGTGATGGCCGTGCTGGACGGCACCGTGATCTCCGCCGGATGGAACGACGAGACCGGGTATTCCATCGTCCTGCAGCACGAAGGGGACATAATCTCCATATACCGGCACAACCAGAAGCTGCTCCGCAAGACCGGGGACAAGGTCAGCGCCGGGACCGCGATCGCCCTCGTCGGATCCACCGGGTCGCTCTCCACGGGGGACCACCTGCATTTCGAACTCTGGTACAAGGGCACGGCGGTCGATCCAGCAAGGTTCATCAGTTTCTGACATGGAAGGAAAGAGAAGAATAGCCATCCTCGGTTCGACCGGCTCCATTGGGACTCAGACGCTGGACGTCGTCCGCCGGCATCCGGACCGTTTCGAAGTAGAACTGATTTCAGCCAACAACAGCGCAGAAGCGCTTATCCGGCAGGCCCGGGAATTTGACGTCAACAACGTCGTCATCTGCAACGAGGCCCACTACAAGGAGGTCGCCGACGCACTCCAGCCCGAGGGCATCAAGGTATTCGCGGGCATCGACAGTTTGTGCTCGCTGGTCCGTTCCGACGGCCTGGACATCGTGGTCGGAGCCATGGTCGGCTTCAGCGGATTGCGGCCCACCCTCGAGGCGCTCCGCTCCGGGCACATCATCGCCCTCGCGAACAAGGAGACCCTCGTGGCCGCCGGCGACATCGTGATGGAAGCCGCCAGGCAGGCCGGCGCGCCCATAATCCCGGTGGATTCGGAGCATTCCGCAATCTTCCAATGCCTGCTGGGCGCATGTGACAATCCGATTGAAAAAATCCTCCTTACCGCATCCGGAGGGCCTTTCCGGCAGTGGGACAAGGAGCGTATCGCCGGGGCGACCAGGGACGATGCCCTCAAGCACCCGAACTGGAACATGGGCGCAAAGATCACCATCGACTCGGCGACCATGATGAACAAGGGGTTCGAAGTCATCGAAGCCTGCCACCTCTTTGGCGTGGGCCCGGAGAGGATCGAAGTGGTCGTCCATCCCGAATCCATCGTCCACTCGATGGTGCAGTTCTCGGACGGAGCCGTCATGGCCCAGATGGGATGGCCGGACATGCGTGAGCCCATCGCGCTCGCCCTGGCATTCCCGGAAAGGCTTGAGATCGGCAACCGGAAGCTGGATTTCGCGACGCTCGGAAGCCTTACGTTCAGCAAGCCCGACACGGACCGATTCCCTGCCCTGGGACTCGCATTCGAAGCCATGAAACGTGGAGGGAACATTCCCTGCGCCATGAATGCGGCCAATGAAGTAGCCGTCGCTGCCTTCCTCGACAGACGCATCGGTTTCATGGACATCCCGGCCATAGTGGAAAAGGTAATGGACGGCACTGATTTTGCAGGTAAACCGAGCCTGGACGACATTTTCCAGACCGACGCGGACGCTGCGGCCAGGGCCCGGGAGATCGTCGCTTCCATTTAGGAAAGAGATGGCTGTTCTCATGAAAATATTGCAAGTCATCCTTGCCCTATCCCTGCTGATCGTACTGCACGAATTCGGCCACTTTACCTTTGCCAAGATCTTCCGCATACGCGTCGAAAAGTTTTATCTCTTCTTCGACGTCGGAGGCAAGGCCCTTCTGCGCTTCCGCATCGGCGAGACCGAATACGGCATAGGCTGGCTTCCTCTCGGCGGCTACTGCAAGATAGCCGGCATGGTGGATGAGTCCATGGACACGGAGTCCCTGAGGAAAGAACCGCAGCCCTGGGAATTCCGTACCAAGCCGGCCTGGCAGAGACTTCTTGTAATGAGCGGCGGAGTCCTGTTCAACTTCATCTTCGCCGTAATCGTCTATTGTTCGATCATGGGCATCTGGGGCGAATCCTACGTCAGCAACGAGGGCAGCCACGTCTATGTCAACGGGCTGGCATACGAGATGGGGTTCCGCAACGGAGACGAGATACTGCGCTTCGACGATTATGTCCCGGAGAAATTCGGCATGCTGCAGGCTGACCTCGCGAGGCGCAATGTCCGAAAGGCCGTCGTCCTCAGGGGCGCAGACACACTCGACATCTACATCGACCAGTCGATGATAGGCCAGGTGCTGAACTCGCCCATGATGTTCGACCTTGCCATACCGTTCATCGTGGATTCGGTCGCTTCCGACGGGCCAAACGCGGCATCCGGCCTGCTGAAAGGAGACCGGGTCATCGGCTTCGGCGGGAAGGAAGTCCGCTACCTGCAGGATTCGAGGGCGGTCCTTGCCGGTCTTGCCGGGACAGATACCCAGGCCACGGTCCTCCGCGATGCCGACACCCTTTCCGTCCCTGTCAGCGTGGACAGCGCGGGACGGGTCGGGGTCTACATGCAGCCCCTGACGCTCAAGACGAAACGATACAACTTCATTTCCGCGATTCCTGCCGGCATCAGGCTGACAGGGGAGACCATAGGAGGGTATCTGAGGGACCTGCGGCTCCTGGCAAAGCCCTCGACCGGGGCATACAAGTCCGTCGGCAGCTTCGTCGCCATCGGCCAGATCTTCCCCTCGACCTGGGACTGGTACCAGTTCTGCTACATCCTCGCCCTGCTGTCGATAATGCTCGGGGTGATGAACCTGCTTCCCATACCCGCCCTGGACGGCGGCCACATAGTATTCACCCTCTATGAGATGATCACGGGCAGGAAGCCCTCGGACCGCTTCCTCATGGTGATGCAGGTCATAGGCATGGTGTTCCTCATCGCCCTCATGATGCTCGCCTTCGGCAACGACATCGGGCGCCTCATCCACTGAAAAACATAAAGTCATGAAACGCATCCCCGCCATTCTCGCCATCCTTCTCGTCCTGGTTTCCTGCGGTTCACGGAACCGGGCCCTGCTGCCCAGCGTCAGCGGCAAGGCTGGCGAAGTCATCGTGGTCCTCGACAAGGACAACTGGGAAGGGGCCACGGGCAACGCCATCCGCGACCTCCTGGCATGCGAATGCCCCTTCCTCCCCCAGGTAGAGCCGCTCTACACCCTTGTAAGCGTGCCTCCAGGAAGTTTCGGCGACCTATTCAAGGTCCACAGGAACATAGTGTATTTCGAGATAGGGAACCAGACTGAAAAGACAGGCGTGCAGTACCGCCGCGACGTCTGGGCCCTTACCCAGTGCCTCGTGGTCATCAGCGCCCCCGACCCCGAGACGGCATGCTCCCTTATCGCGGAGAATGGCAAGACCATAGTCAGCGCCATCGAGCAGGCCGAGCGCGACAGGGTGATACGCAATTCCATCCTCTACGAGGAGAAGACCCTCGCTCCCGTGGTCTCCGAGGTCTTCGGCGGCTCCCCGCACTTCCCTTCCGGCTACAAGCTGAAGAAAAAGACGGACGATTTCATATGGATCGCCGACGAGAAGCAATACACCACCCAGGGCATCCTGATCTACAAGACTCCTGCCCTGAAGGACGACAACTTCACAGTGGAAAACATCATTGCCCGCCGCAACGAGGTCATGCGGAACAACGTTCCCGGCATGTTCGAGAACACCTGGATGACCACCAGCGAATTCTGGGCTCCGACCGTCGAGCACATCCGCTACAACGGCCGCAACTTCACCCAGACAAGGGGCCTGTGGGAGGTCCACAACGACTACATGGGCGGTCCCTTCGTGTCCCATTCCTTCTACAGCCCCGACGGCAAGGACATCATAACGGCGGAAGCCTTTGTCTATGCGCCCCGTTACGACAAGCGGCAGTATCTGCGCCAGGTCGAGTCGATATTATACTCCTGGGAGTGGAAGCAGTAAAAATTATTTTGGGTTTTTGATATAATTGACTATCTTTGCAGTCCCAAAATCCGCCCAGGCGGACCAAAAGGGTTTTTGGTGGGTTCGTATAACGGCTAGTACTCAGGATTTTCATTCCTGCAATAGGAGTTCGATTCTCCTACCCACTACGAAATATTAAAAAAATAACTATATGGCAAACAACGCTTCAGCAGAAAAAGCCTGGCGCCAGAGCGAAAGGCACAGGTTGCACAACAGGTATTACGCAAAGACGACGAGGAACGCTATCCGCGACCTCCGCAACACCAGCGACAAGAAAACGGCCGAGGAGAACGCTCCGAAGGTTTATGCGATGATCGACAAGCTCGCGAAGATCGGCCTGATCCACAAAAACAAGGCCTCGAACCTCAAGAGCGGACTTCAGGTCTTCATCAACAAACTTGCTTAATCTGCTGCCTTCGGGCAGTATTTTTTTCGAGAAGTAGCGCAGTTGGCTAGCGCACCACGTTCGGGACGTGGGGGTCGGGCGTTCGAGTCGCCTCTTCTCGACAGAAAAACCGGGAATCGATTCCCGGTTTTTCTTGTATCACATCCCGCCTGATGTCGTTTTCAGGCAAATGAAATGTATATCGCCTGACGTTTCAGGCCAGGCTGTCCAGCGGCATCGCACGAACACCAGGCCGCATGGGGACCTACGTACGGGAGCACATAACCGCTGATGACATTCACCTGCGAGGCAGGGGCGGGCACGGTGGCCCCCTGCGCAGGGGTACGCAGACAGGTTCGACGATTTGGGCGAACCTGTCAAACATGGTCGCGCCAGGAGCACACACAACAATGGTTACCCAGACAGGTGTTTTTCATCAAGGGCGGACGGACGCTGCTGTACTGATGGCAAGATAGTGCATGCAGCGATGACGCACGCCATGGTCGCAGCATGACATATGAACGCGGACCACCTCCTTCTCTAAAGAAAACCATAACCGAACAGGAACGGAATGACTGTGAAAACCCTGCAAAAACATCCCGATTCCGGCGAACCGGCCAGCCCCTTATGCTATCCTGAGCCGTATTTCTATAAATAGCCGTGGAAATTGCGTTTCCACGGATAATCAGAATTACATTTGCCACATGGATA
>JAEEGL015056619.1_pt1 | contig 24128 bp, 19 predicted proteins | sample 9134231 | NCBI WGS metagenome assembly JAEEGL01 (sample SAMN16246548, study PRJNA631951) | gut metagenome | biome: gut microbiome; feature: rumen; material: fiber-attached | host: Bos | place: Iran: Karaj | collected 2018-10
ATAGTTTGGCTCAGAATTAGTAGCATCAAAAGGATTCATCTGCACTGGAAGACCCTTGAAGCCATCGCGATATCTTTCGTAAATTGCCTTTTTCTGTGCGATGTGCTCCTCAAGATGTGGGAACTGGCCGCGAACAACACCTGCAATAACGTTACTCATGCGGTAGTTGTAGCCAAGCTCCTCATGCTGATACCAGGCTGCCGCCTCTCTGGCCTGAGTAGACCATTTGCGAACCTTCTCAGCTGCCTCTTTGCTATTTGTAAGAAAACATCCACCAGCAGAACCGGTGATGATTTTGTTGCCGTTAAATGAGATGGTGTTGAACATACCAAAGGAACCGGTCTGAACTCCCTTGTAGCTTGCACCCAAAGACTCAGCCGCATCCTCCACAAGGATTGCTCCGTGCTTTTTGATTATGGCGTTAAGCTCATCCAACTTGGCTGGTGTACCGTAAAGATGCGCGCACACAACAACCTTTACCTCTGGATAAATCTCAAAGGCCTTTTCCAAAGCCACTGGATCCATGTTCCATGTGTCAGCTTCTGTATCGATAAAAACAGGGATGCCTCCCTCGTAAACTACCGGGTTGACTGTTGCATCAAAGGTCATGTCTGTACAAAAAACCTTGTGGCCTTCCAAAGCACCATGTCCTACCTGTGGCATACCATAAGCCTGAATACCTGCCAACTTACAAGAAAGATGAAGTGATGCTGTACCTGCTGATAAGGCAACAGCATATTTTACTCCGACCTTTTCTGCCGCTATACGCTCTACCTCGTTTAGGTTGGCACCTACAGTGGACATCCAGTTGGTGTCGTAGGCCTCCTGAATATATTTAATCTCCTCGCCGTGCATAGTAGGCGAAGCAAGCCATATTTTATCTTGAAATTTATCAAATTTCTTTGTAAGCATAGTTGAACTCCTAATTCCCCTTTTTTAATTTTCAAACTTAATTATACTACATCCTAGCCATAACTATTACCTTTTTTCTATAGATATTTCATCGACTACAATGCCGCCTTCTTTACCGCTGGAAATCACAATGCAAAAATCCTCCACAGTATCTGAAAGTGACAGCGACCAGATTTGTGCTGATTCAGTGATACTATGGTTCTTTGCTGTGATTGCTTCCTGATTTTGTTCTGATGTAAATTCGCAGAAAAGAGTCTCTACGCCATGGCCTTTGATTGTAACTATGTAGTTGCCTTTTTCTACTATAGAATAAGGTCCCTTTATAACACCACAAGGGAAGAAGATGAATGTATCGTTATCATCAGCATATACGCAACCATTATTGTTGCTATCCCTTACTGAAATCTTGCCATCAGCTATTCCGTCAGAAATCTTTATCGCCAAATCAAAATCGTATACGTAAACCACCAGATTAACTGGTTGATATGTGTAAGAATAGCAGTCAAAATAATATGCCCCTGGAATCACAAAACGCTCTATTGGCGGAGCAATATAACTTGATAAGTAATCTTGGGCAGCCTCACTTTCGCTCTCAGTTAACACCAGGCATGACTTCCCATCCTCAATATCGTACACGTGGCCATCGTTATTCCAGAGCCACCCGTCCATGCGGATTCCGTGGACATCAACTTCGCCAAAACGAATCTTGCCGTCGGCGTAAGTTTCATACATGTAGGATGTCCAGTAAGAGCCATAGCCCTTTTTAATGCCGCGATTTTCAAGCTCAGCAACAACTCGCTTGTGGGAATCGATGATGCCCTTGTAGCCCGGCACTGCCGAAAGCAAAAACGCTGATTCAACGAAAATTGCCATAGCGAATAAAGCAGCTATAACCTTTGCAATAGCGCCCTTATTTTCTATAAAACGAGCCCAAATGTAGTTGCAAGATACGATTATGCATACATAAATTGTGCTTAAAACATAGCGCTCCATGCATTTTCCGAATAAAACAACCACCGACATGAGGGCTGCGTTGTGGGCAAATCCAAAGAGGCTAAAGAACTGCACTGCCTCATCTTCCTTTTTGATTCTGATTAACTGAAGTATCGGAATTACGAAGCATATCAATGTGCAAGTAACTATAGAAACAACATTCCTTGCGTTGGTAAGGCCAATGGTTTTGGCGCCGGCCGTATAACCAAAACAATTGTACAAAGTAATAATAGCGCTCTTAAAAATAGGAACAAGCATATCCGTTCCAACAAATCTAAGAGAATCGGTGCGGCCCGCATTCATCATGTGCCAGCTGCAAAGCCACTTATATGTACCAAATCCTAAACCTGTTGGAATAAGAATGGTAAAAAACATAATTAAAAATCTGCGAACTGCCAGCTCTTTTTCAATTTTCTTTTTAAAAAAGCAAGCAATGAAAACTATAGCAAAACTTGCAAACATCATAGGTAAAACCTGTTCCGCAAAATAACGCATTCCACCTAAAGTCATGAGAAATACAATGATTCCATAGAAAAACATTTCTTTCACTGGCCAGCTGTTTTCAAGCTTGGTGTAGATTGTATACATGAGGGTTGTGCAAAGGACAATACCAAGCATTTCGCTCATGTATGTGCCCTCGGTAAGAATCATGTTTCGAGACTCTGCACCACCTAAAAATATGAAAAAAATTGGGATGGCTGCCATCCAAAAATTGCTCTTAAACAATCGTCTGCTGCAATAAATAATTCCTGCCGCTGTTATTAAAATAAATATGAATGTGGCAAGCATTCTTGCAAAAATCTGATTTGAGAAAAATGGCGTGATTAACGCCGCCAAAGAAGTAACTCTAAAAACGTAAATTTCGGAGTTTACAAAAATCCAAGATTCTGGAAACAGGCTGTGATTATCGTGCATAGACCAACCATATCTGTTGGCGATTGCTGTATCAGAATGCACATATGCCTGCCCGTAAGTAAAGACAAAAATGGCAGTTGCAACTAATGATACAACTGTCAAAAACGAGAAAAACAAGTTGAGCTTGTTGTTTTTAAAATAATCCTTCATTTTTAATACCCTTAAAACGATTCTGCCAACTCTCTCCCCTTGAGAATTCTCCCTTAATTGATATTTTAGATTTTTGCTATTATGAATAAACAAAAATCTAAAAAACTTAGTCGCGGGAATTATAGCAAGGCACTAAAAAATTGTCAATATAATTGACTGTTTCGGGCTTTTGTATTGCCGAAGTACTATTTTTCACTTTTCTTTATGGGATGCCTTATTACAGTTCTTCGGATCGGATCCGGAATTCTCCTGCCATCACTGAGATATACCTCGTGATGGAAGCGCTCCCTTGAAAAATCAAGCACGTATCCCTGCTTCTTAGCAAACTTATGCATGGGTTTTATAGTTTCGGGTATCTCATATAAACCTCCAACATGAATACATTGGACGCACAAGCCCTCATCAACTTGCACATATTCAATTTTAGAAAAATTTCTGCTTCGGATTGTTTTAGCCTTTGCTATAGCCCAGTCGAAATCCTCTATAAAAAAGAATTCTGGAAGACGAACCGCTAACATCCAGTTTAAGTCTTCCTTATGAGTGTAGTCTATCTCCATACCATCGTCTTGCCACCAAAAACTCTCTAGCAGTTGCACTCCATTATGAAAATATCCGTCGATTTTGGGGTCCCCTACCCTGTAAACCTTCAACGTGTACACCAATGCAAACAGTATCTCTATGGCCTCTTTGTAATCTCCCTTTGGCGCCTCAAGGTCACCCTTGCCGCGGATGGCGATGTAATGCATTAACGGAACCTCAACTATCCCCGGCTCTTCTAGCGGCATGTAGAATTCCTGGTGTATTCCGTCGTAGTTGAAGATCATAGGGTACCCTCCAATACAGTGTGCTTTTTGCAGTATATCATTTAACCACTAAATAATTCTTTATTTTCGTGACGGTTTTCATTTATATAATTATTTTATATAGGCCATCTTATGGGTGTCAAGTTTGCCATATCTAAAAATTTTTAAAAATAATAAAAAATGATAAAACTTGTAAAAAATGATAAAGAATGATAAAATCTTCTTGAAATGATAAAGAATGATAAAAGGAGGTACGCATGAATCAAAATCCATATTCTTTAGTTTTTGGAAAAGAGCCTCGGCAAACAATATCTCGAGCAGCACAGATGTCCGATATAATCAATTCGTTTATTGGTGATGCTCCTTCTCAGCAAATATATATGATTACAGGTGTTAGGGGATGTGGTAAAACCGTATTTATGACAGAAATTTCAAAAACTCTAGCACAAGATGATAGTTGGATTATTGTTGAACTTAATTCCTCACAAGATTTATTGCTAGATTTTGCCGCTTCCTTAGCTAGTGAAAACTATCTGGCGCAGATTTTTCAAAAAGCCAGTATAAACCTTTCATTCTTTGGCATTGGATTAGAGGTAAAAGGCTCTGTTCCTATCACTAATGTTCAAGTCGCAATAACAAAAATGTTAGAAAGTATAAAGAAACATAACAAAAAGGTTCTTATCTGCATAGACGAGGTAACTGCTACAGATTCTATGAAAGCATTTTCTAGTGCTTATCAAATATTTGTTCGGCAAGATCTACCTGTATTTCTACTTATGACAGGTTTGTTTGAAAATATTAACAATCTTCAAAACGAAAAGAATCTGACATTCTTGTATCGTGCGCCTAAAATTGATTTGAAGCCACTCAATATAACAACAATCTCTAATAATTATAAGAAAACTTTTTCTCTAAGTGATGATTCAGCGATAGAAATGGCCAAACTAACAAAAGGTTATTCTTTTGCTTTTCAAGTTCTAGGTTATTTTACTTGGATTCATGATGGAAAATATAATGAGGCTTTAGAAGATTATCAACAATATCTCGAAGATTACGTGTATGAAAAAATCTGGTCAGAATTCTCCGCCGGCGATAAGAAATTAGCCTACGGAATTGCCAAATCACCTAACGGAAAAGCTAATGAAATCAAAGAAATATTATCTATAGAAAACAACGAGTATACTCCTTACCGCGATAGATTGATTAAGCGAGGTATTCTAGATGGTAGTGAGCATGGGCGACTGAAATTTATCCTGCCTTTGTTTGAGAGCTATGTTTTGAATAATTACTATGTGTAAACTTAGTATAATTAACGAATCGGGAAGCAACTGTTGCTTCCCGATTTTGTATCAATCAACCGATAGTTTAAAGCACATCACTCAACGGTGTCCTTCTACCAAAAAAAGGATCTTCAACAGTTAGGTTGTTGAAATCTTCGTCGTCAACCTTAACAATTTTAATGAGTGAAAGAAGCTTCTCATCTAAGGCTTTGTTGATTTCTCGGCGCGCCTTAGGAACTAGGCGCATATAATCATCAACATATTCTAGTATGCCTTCTTGAATCCTTGCCACGCAATCTAAGCTTTCTTGACTTCTGGTCTCATTGGCATAAACTGGCTCACCCTTTGCGTTAAATTCATTTACCGATGGCATAGGCGATGTAAGAATCGTTTCTAGTATGTAGTAATTGTCGAAAATTTCACTGCTATCCCGTTCGTCTTCGCTGTAGAACGAATGAATTTCTATACCTTTATCGGACATGAATTCTGGCTCTAATTGTAAAAAATATAGACCGACTAAAGGCTGAGACATTATCCTTTGAATAAAGAATTGTGTGGTGCCTTTTGCTACAAAATCAAATACTGCTGTCTTGCCATCTTTTAAATCTAAATATCCTATGTATTTTTGATAATTTGCTCGTTGCGCCTTGGCTTTACCTAAGATTGCTTCATTTCTGCTTTGATTAGGTTGAAGAAAAATGCCATATCGTACAAGCAAGCTTTCTTCCTCGGTTCCAAAGAACTTCATGCTATCTACATAAGCTATGTCATCTTCAGTTTTTATTCCAGCACGTATGGCCGCTGCCCTAGATGTAAGGAAATATGTCGATTTCACTTCCGAAAGACATCTTTTAAAAATCTTTTGGATTAAATATCCGTCCCTAGCGCATAGCAAAGCGTTTTCAAATGATTCGGTTTCTAACTGATTTGCGAACCAAAAAACAAAATCAAGAATCATCGGCGCGCATGCAACAAATCCTATATCCTTGGCATTTGTCATATGGATCAGCTTATCATCGTGTTCAAACTGAAACGGACTTGAAAATAGCTTTGAGAGCATTATTCCAATTTTAAACCTATCGGAGAAGTTTGCTTCATCATAATTACAACCAAATGCCCCTAGTTTATCAAATAGTTCTTTCGAACCGTATATACGAAAACTATCTATACCATATTCGGAAGCCTTTTCAACATCCACATATTCATCGTCGCCAATGTGTAGGATTTTCGCGTTGGGATACGATGCTTTGACCACATCAAACAATCCGTTTGCTTTGGAGCAATTGTACTCTGAAGATACAAATATTTGGTCAATACCTTTTATCTTGTACTCATCTAGAAGACTCTGTATTTCTCGCTTTGAATAGTAAGTGTCTGTGGTTAATATAACCTTCTTTCCACCTTTAGATATCTCTGCTATCAACTCTTTCATATCTTCTCGAAGGTACACGGTATCCCTATCTACTTGCCATTCAAGTTTGGCTAGTTGGTTAGCAGTGAGTTTTTCACTGTTTGGATGGGCTTGCGTTAAAACAGTTTTATAAATTGTCTCTAATCTAGGCGCTTCATTTTTTGATAATTCCTTTTCTGCTTGAAGGCGCAATTTGGCAAGATCCGTAATTGCGATATTTTGATTCTTCAATTGGCAGTCAACCAGTTCGAAAACATCAGTATAATATAACGCTTTTCTTCCAATTATTGTGTCAAACAAATCTAGGCTCACCACATCGGCAGCGGCTACCTGAGCCATCAAGTTATCTCTGGTATATCCTTCTATATTGGAGAAATCGTATTGAGCTTTAGTCGTTGCCAGCAAATCATTACCACGCACATCAAAAACTTCTATTCTGTTTTTAATGCAGTCCTCCTTAATACGCTTTGCTATAACCTTACATGAGCCTGGGCGAGCAACCACTAATATGAGCTCTGCGCCTGAATCAATTGCCTGCTGCAAAGATATGATTGGATATCCAAAGGCCTCTCCGGATTCCTTGAAGCCATCTAGCAAACCAACGATTTTAGGCCCATCTCCCCACTGGGAAATGAGCCTTTCTGTTTCGGTGCTTAGGCCGTATAATGCGATTGGTTTGTTTTCCATATCTAATATATTCATACCGATTCCAACACTATTTCTACAGCTTCACCCCATCCAGCGCAGCAATTTATTTCATCAACGCCTTCATTATCTGTTCCGAATAAAATCCCCTTTACCGGCGCCTCTTTGCATATAGTCAAATCCCGCATCCGGTCTCCTATCGCAAAACTCTTGCTCATATCAATATCAAATTCCTTCTGCGCTCGCCAAAACAACTCTGTCCCTGGCTTTCGGCATTTGCATTCACACCTATACTCCAATATATCTGCGTTAGGATGATGCGGACAATAATATGAAGCAGAAATGTTCACCCCCTTGGAAAATAAGTCTGCCCTCATCCACTCATCCAAAATCCTGTAATCGGTCTCGGTATACAAACCGCGACCAATACCTGATTGATTAGTAATCACAATCAATAAAAATCCTTCTGCGCACAATTTCTTTAGGCCTTCTACCGCTCCCGGTAAATATTCAAATTGTTCCTTCTTATAAAGATAATCTTTGTCGACATTAATCGTACCGTCTCTATCAAGAAAAACCGCCTTATTCATAATCTTCCTCTGCTATTTCACATATAATATGTCCAATCATGATGTGCGATTCCTGTATACGCGCAGTGTTTACACCAGGAACTATGATAGAAATATCTGCAACATCCTTTATCTTTCCACCATCTTTTCCAATCAAAGCGATTGTTTTACTCCTATGCTTCTTTGCCTCTGCAATTGCTCGGTAAACATTCTCAGAATTACCACTTGTACTGATACCAATTAACACATCCTTTTCATGAACTATTCCACTTAGAATTCTTTCAAAAACCTGATCATAGCTGTAATCATTTGATATTGCAGTCAATGCTGCTACATCAGAATTTAAAGAAAGTGCCGGTAAAGATTTTCTTTCCTTCTGAAATCTTCCCGAAAGCTCAGCCGCTATGTGTATAGAATCTGATGCAGAGCCACCATTCCCACACAAATAAACCTTTCCACCGTTGATGAAAGTATTCTTCACCAATTTACCGGCATCATATATTTGCCCGAGCAAAGCCTCATCTTTTAATATTCTCTCCTTTACAGCGATACTTTCTTTAATTCTGCTTTCTACCACACCCATAAACTTATCCCCTCGTAATCTTTTCTACAATGCTCGTTGTAGATTTACCTTCCACAAAATCTAATACTTTAACCTCGCCTCCATTTGCAAGCACTGTATCTGCTCCAGCTATTTCTTCCGGTTTATAATCTCCGCCTTTTACAAAAATATCAGGAACAATCTTCGCCACTAGCTCCGCCGGTGTGTCTTCCTTAAACTCAACAACATAATCAACAAAATCAAGCGACGATAAAAGGACCATCCTGTCCTCGCAACTGTTTATAGGACGCCCCGCCCCCTTCAGTCTGCGAACCGAATCATCACCGTTTACTCCAATAATTAATATATCCCCTAATCTCTTCGCCTTTCGTAAATACGTAATGTGGCCTACATGTAAAATATCAAAACAGCCATTTGTAAAAACAATTTTCTTTCCCTGCTCTTTAGCGCGTACTATTGGCTCCAACCCGCCATCATTATAGAAATTCAGTATACCAGCAGTATTTGAGCGGCCATCCTCCTGCATCGCAGCACAAACTTCTTCAGGATAAACAACGCTGGTACCAACCTTTGATACCTGAACACCTGCTGCATAATTTGCGATAACCATAGCTTGTTCAATGTCAGTGCCCTTTACAAGTTCCGCCGCCAAATATGCAATAGAAGTATCGCCGGCACCAGTCACATCATAAACTTCACTGGCAACACTCTTAATCTGTCGAATCAATCCATTTCTATTGCAAAGAATCATCCCATCTGCACCAAGAGTTGCTAAAACATATTTGCACTCAGCATCTTTGCAAAGCTTTATCGCTGCTCCCACTGCTGCATCAAAAGAGTCTGTATCACATCCAGTAAGTTCTGCCAATTCTTTACGATTAGGCTTTAGCAAAGACGCTTTTTTATACTTTGAAACATTTTTATCCTTAACATCAACCAAAACTGTCACATTATTAGCTAATGCAAGTCTAATTATTTTTTGCGAAGTATCCTCTGTCAATAATCCTTTCATGTAATCCGAAAGAATGATTAATTGATATTCCCCAATTTCTCTCTCGAACCTATTAAATAAATCTTCTAACCCCTCGTCTTCTAAAAGACGAGTATCTTCGGTATCCACTCGCAGAATTTGCTGATTTCCCGGTCCTATGTATCTTAGTTTAGATATTGTCCGATAATTATCTTTCATTTGAAGATAATCCGTACTAATACCAACTTTCTCAAGTTGTTTTTTTAAAATAAATCCATAATCATCATTACCTACTATAGCAAAAAAAGTCGTCTGTACTCCAATCGCGGCCACGTTTATTGCCACATTAGCTGCTCCACCTGGAGAGTATTTATTTTTGCCAATCTCCAAAAACACAGGCACAGGTGCCTCTGGAGATATCCTTTTAACATCACCAAAATGGTATGAGTCTAACATTGCGTCACCAATTACCAATATTTTCTTTTCCATAGCAATCCCCGCTCTCATTACTTATCTTTCTTCAACTAACTCTATTATTCCTTCAATTATCTCCTTGGACGTAATATTGTATACACACCTTGCACGTCCGTATTCATCAGTCTTGTCACAATACCATTTACACCCAAAACAACTTCTGTCTTTAACAGTAACATACTTCACTTTACCATCTGGGTGCATAAAACTTTCATATTCCCCACCCCCCATAATTACAACAGATGGTATTCCTAAAATATATGCCACATGGCTCATTGCCGAATCTGTTCCAATAAACAAATCCGCACCTCTAATTATTGTTGCTGCCTCTCTAATAGTTAGCTTTGAAGTAAAGTCTGATAAATCTTCTCCATATTTAAGCGCCAGTTTTCTGGCTACCATTTGGTCATAATTTCCTTCTCCCACCAAAAACACTTTATATCCTTTAGCTAACAAATACTCTACTACGGGTTCAAACGCTTCTGGCTGATATCGTCTAGTCTTTTTACTAGCCCCCAAATTAATAGCCACATATTTTTGACCAACATAATCCAATTTAACTATTTTATCTCCAAGTTTATTCCAACCTGTTAATTGTTTAGGATTATCCCATCCAAAATACCTACAAACCATCTCTGCATCAATTCCTGGTAAATATTCATCTTCCGGAACTTCTTTGGTAAATATAACCTCCCCGATATTTGAATTATATTTATTTAACATTCTATGCAATGCAATAAGTCTAACATCACATAAAATAAAACTCTTTTCAAAACTTAGTTCTTTCAGTTTACTTAATAATTTCTGTCGACGTCTTCTATCTAGCAAATCACTTCCAGTAATACAAATTATATTATTAGTAATTAGCCGATAAAGCTCTGCATGAGACTCATTATTGAATAACAAGAAGACTCGTTCCTTGCCAAACTCTTTTATAAACTTTTGCACAATTCCTATCCTAATAATTACATCTCCGATATTTCCATATAGTTCCAGTAAAATCCTTCCACTTTCATATATGTATGGTATTTCTTCCAAATAAAGCTTATCAGCTTTCATATCAGATAATGGATACTTATACACATCGAGTAGCGCATATATATTTTTCACACTGTTAGTTTTCAGCATCCTATAAATTGGCAAATATCCGTAACTTGAGATAATTACAATATCATCTAAATGCTTCTGCATATCATCAATAGATATTATCCTAATCCGAGCCTTTTCTTTCCCAACTAAAGACGTATTGCTATCACCAAAATAATTTATAGTTATCCCTTTGGCAATTAATGTTTCAATAATCGCATCTGAGACAAATCCCACACCCCAGAGAATTACCGCTCTGTCTGGATTATTATTAATTAGATTATTTAATTCTTCGTCCGATAAAAATTTCAAATCTTTAATCATATATGATTATACAAGCAACTTTAGTAAACCACTTGTTCCTGAATCAAATGATTTTGTACATAATCTGCTACACCTAAATTAACGTCCATGAACTCATCTTTATAACCAATTTCTCTCAGTTTATCTATACTCGCTTTAGTGTGATATTGATATTTTCCCTTCAAATAATCTGGCATATCAATAAACTCAATATTAGGCTCTTTCCCAACAGCATAAAATACGGATGATACTAACTCTCTAAAAGTCTGAGCTCTACCGGTTCCCACATTAAAAATCCCACTATGCTGCGGATTATCTATAAAAAACTTAATTACCTTGCATACATCCTTTACATAAACAAAATCTCTTTCCTGCTCACCATCTTTATAATTGGAATCGCAAGACTTAAACAGTTTAATTTTCCCTGTTTCTATCATTTGGTTATATCCATGGAATACCATGCTTGCCATACTTCCCTTACAATATTCATTTGGGCCATACACATTAAAAAACTTTAATCCAACATATTGTGGTGGCTTATTATTTTGCTTTAATGTCCATTGATCAAAAACCTGTTTAGAATATCCATATCCATTAAGTGGTCTAAGATTATTAATATCTGATTTGTCGTCAAATCCTATATCTCCATTACCATATGTAGCGGCAGAACTGGCATAAATAAACGGAATACTTCTTTTTGTACAAAATCTCCATAGCGACTTTGTGTATTCCACATTGTTTGTCCATAGATAATCAAAATCAAGCTCAGTTGTACTTGAACAAGCTCCCATATGAATAACTAAGTCTGCATCATCATAATCCCCATCTAACAATCCGATAATAAACTCTTTTTTATTAACATATTTTTGATATCGCTTATTAACAAGATTCTTCCATTTATTAGTAGAACCTATATCGTCAACCACAATGATATCTTCCAACCCCGAATCGTTTAACATTCGAAGTACACAACTACCAATAAAACCTGCCCCACCTGTAAGGATTACCTTTGCATTATCTTTCATTTATAACTTTCCCCTCTATTGTTGATGCAATTTCCTCTCGAATTTTTTTGTTTCTAACCGCTATTACAACTTCATCAATTTCAATATTTTTCAGTTCGGAAGGCGAAATGCACTCAATCAATTCTTTATTCTTTCTCACTTCATTCCACTTTCTCGGATTCTGATCTACCAAATAAATCTTATTCGCATAGCCTGTTTCGATTAATTGTCTAACATAGGAAGCTCCTTGCTCCCCCGCCCCATAGATGGCAATATTACCGCCTTTAGCAACTTTATCATACGGAAATAAATCATATTTCTGCATATTTACTGTATACAATCGAACCACTTCCACTCTATTATCTAATCCATTTGTTGCCGCACACCATGCCAGTCTATGTTGCCCGTCCAAAACACGATTTTCTTCATCAATCAATATAGGCTTTTGGGAATCTAGTCCTTCTTTATTAAGTTTCGCAATTAAATCTTCAAAATGTTGGCTCGAATGAATTTTATTCCCATCAAAAGCTCTCAATAAGTCCAAGTAGTCTTCATAATACTTCCATTCTCCATTGACTGCTTTATATGACGCTGAATCCTTCAATGAAACAAATCCATCTCTGTTTTTATTTACTTGATAAACTTTAAGTGCGTCTGGAGTTATTACTACAGGCTCATAGTAATATACCCAATACCGATCCAGATATTCGGTTCTATAACCATCATCTATCATATAATCAGAATATAAGTTTTCATTTACGAATTTAGATTCTACTATTCCTTTTTCCTTGACTTGCTCTTTGCATTCCCAGAACTTTATTCTGCTTAATACCATCGCAGGAGTAATATCCACCATGCACTGAGGTTCAACAAATCCTCTTGGACATCTATCCATCCACGAGTCTACAAGACGCGCACACCAATGAGGACATCCATCAGATGTAATATTTATATTATCATCATAACCACAGTACTCAACAGGAGTATGACCAAATAAAGCAACAGTAGGATTTGCTCCCATGGCCTTTCGGTAATGCATCATTCCACAATCACCATCAATATGCAGCCAAGCATGTTTCAGCACTATTCCTAACTGGTTCCAGGTTGTTTTACTAAGGAGATTTAAATCTATTCCAACTATTGAATCACTATTGCTCTCTTCCCCAAGCTGCACTATCTTCTTCTCTGGATAAACCTTGTGAAGTAATCTTATAAGTTCCTCGTAATGTCTTACTGGCCAAAGTCTTGGGTTTTCTTTGTTGCCTGATGAAGGTGTTGCTCCCCTTTGAATCGTTATATATTCTTTATCTTTTAACCCCAATTTATCGATAAAAGATATATCATCATCTATCTCCAACTTCCATGCATAATCCCGCCCCATTCTAAGAATTGACATTACATCCATCCCATTAAGGACATTTTTATTATTATTTATCCCATAAATATATGCTTGATAGTGCTCATGTGGATGAATCAAGCCGTATCGTCTAAACGGCTCATTTGCAAACTCTCTCCACTTAAGAAGAAGTTCATGTAATTTCACCGACTGCTTCGAAACGATTTCCTTTTCATTCAGGACATCTGGATAAAATTCCAGCTGTACATAAGCATCACACTCATATCCTATGTACGCCTTATCTGGAGTATAATACGCCTTTATAAAAGACTGCCTTTTCATAAGTAAATCATTAAAATCGATAGACTTATGCCCAAAAACTATTATGTCAACATTTTCCCCTTCTAAATACTTGGACACACAATATATAAAATTCATTTGGACAAATCGGTTTCCCGCACCACCGCCCATCAGAAACGCTAGTCTTAATCTTCTTTCTCTCATTCCCCAAGCTCCTGCTTAACCTTTGCAAAAACATCTTCCGGTAAAATACTTTTCATGCATCTAGGCACACCATCCCCCAAAAGGCATTTTTTACTCCAATCCAAAGTAGCCCACTCACAAGGATATGGGCAGGCATTCGATCTTATATTAATATTACTTTGATAACCGAAAAACTTATCTGATGTGGGACCAAAAATAACAATTGACTTACCTCCATTTAATACTTTTCTTAAATGAACGTTTCCACCTTCCGAATCAATATGTAACTTAGAATATTTCAAAAGTGCCAGCCACTCTTTTACACTTGTCTTTCCTATCAAATCTATATCAACCGGCAATGACAAATCTTCCTTTTCATACTTTGCACCTATAGATACTATGATAATTTTTGGATAGTGCCTTTTTATAAGATTTAATAACTCGCTGTAATAATCCCACAACCATAATTTTGTAGCATTTTGTGAATAATACTTTTCATCGCATCCTCTGTGAACAGTAATAAAATTTTTTCCAAGTAGATTTAATTTTGTCAAGATATTTCTTTCTATACATATTTCGAATCCATATTCTTTAGTTATACCAAGTGTTCCATAAATATCAGGCTGTTGTAGTCTGTTTCTTTGAAACAATTCCTCATATAACGCACTCCCCCCATCAGGAATAATGTTTCGTTCAAAATATCTCTCATTAAATATCTCATATTTTTCACACAATAAAATATAATCAATTAAAGACGGATTTATTAATGCTATTTTTTTCTTATTTGCAAAAAGAACTTTAGGGTATCTAATTATTTCAATGTACAAATCACAATAATCTTCAAAAAGATTTTTTTTATCTATCTGCAAATATTCATCAATAAAAGAAATTCCTTTAACTATATCCTCGGGAATACTTCTTTTTGCATCCACAGCAAGAACAAGGCTTGTATTCACGGTCGTAAAAGTTTTTTTAAAATAATAAATATAATTTATCCCTATGAGTTTATCACCCAACCCACCTGTTACCTCAATCAGAATCTTTAATTTATCCTTATTGCTCACTTTTAATAATTCTGGTAAATGTAATATTTTATTCCGCTCCACACCAACATTTACCAGATTTTGCGTTATTTCAAAGCAATCATTGGGTGTAATTATAACAACATCATAATCTATACTGGGAATGTCTTTAAAACTTTTTATTATGAGACCATCAATTTCTGTTCCCTGTTTTTTTATATCTCCGTCAATTAATGCAATTACATTATAATTATTTTTTATCCATGTATAATTTTTTATATAATTGTTTCCCAATCCATAAATAATAGCCTTCATTAGTTTCACCTATCAACTTACTGTTCCATACGTAAGTGGCTCACACAATAACTATACTGTTTTTTTACATATATATTATTTTCTCCTATTCTACAAAACTTATAATACCCCTTATTATCCAACAACCCATCAAATTTACTAATTTCAGACTCTCGCACCTCTACACAAATCACCTTAGGTCCATCTATATTAAAATCATAACTTTCCAACACTTCATAATCCAATCCTTCAATATCACAATCTAATAAATCAGGAAAACCATTTGGACAATACTTTTCAACTATATACTTCAACGTAACTACTGGTATTTCTATTATTTCAGATGGCTCTCCTCCCCAAGATTCAATTTCATCCCTGCAAAAAGTATTTCTCCCATTGGAATGTTTAAAACTATAGTAAGTCATTGTTCCGGCTTTTGAGGCGACACCCACATTAAGATTTATATCTTCTGACTTTACTTTTTCTACTAATCCCATCAAATCACCATTTGCATCAACATTTATCCCTCTACATCCATTTTTATAAAATGCATAGGTGTTACTATAGTAGATAGGATGATTGCATCCCAAATCTATATACGCTGGTTTGGAAATACCAAGCCTACTGAAAATAGCTTCTATAATCAAATCGTCAGCATGTTGCCCATAATACGTGTTTCCATTTATTATTTCTCTATATAAAACATCTGTATCCATAACCAAACTAACTATTTTGTCTTTATCTACCCCTTTACTTTCTAGATTTATATATATCTCTTCATAATCACTAGGAGTTACTAATATTTTTTCATAGTCAAAATTTGATATATTTTCAGGATTTTCAACTGTTTTTCCAAGCACTTTATTTCCTTGCTTTTTAGGATCAGAATCTACAATTGCGACCACTTCAAAATTTGATTGTATAAAACTGTAATTATCCTCAAAATTTTTTCCAATACCAAATATTACAACCTTCATGTCTATTCATTACCTCATCTACTATTTTTTTAACTTCACTCTTTTATCTCTCTATTATGCCTAAAATATACTATCTTATTCTTATCAACTCCATTGTTTTCAAGCTCCTTTTGTATTTCTTCGGCTATAACTGGATTATATATAGATATAACTAGATAATCATAATTTATTGTTTTTAATTCCTCTATGCTAAACACCTTATAATTTTCTACAAAAGTCCCCGCTTCCCGATCACAAAAACCCACGATATTACACCACTTTGTAACTTCAATTTGATTTAAATACTGTTGTCCATAATCACCTTTTCCGTATAGAATAACTCTGCTATTTGCTCTTACACTTTCAAACGGAAAAAAAGTTTTTGCATATTCAATCTGTTGATATTTATTGTCAATGTGTTTCAAAGTATCATAGTATCTTCTCATTATTGCAATACTATCATTAGTTATTCCCAAATCTAGTATTCGCTTAACATCCAATAATAATCCACGTCTACTTCCAACCGTAAACATATCTGGGTTATTAATCTGCGTTTCTAAAGTAGAAATATAGTATCTAGGTATATCTAATTTTTCTAATGCTCCTTCTTTTATTCGTTTAAATAATATTTCTTTTTCATCATTTTGACTAAGCCTTTCTGCTACAGAACAAATATAATAGTATGAATATTTTACTTGCGCAGAAAAAGCTTTCTCATATAATCCATATTTAATCAAACCTTCTTTGGTTGCTAAGTTTGCATCTATACATGCATCTGGCGTTTCTTTCATTCCACTTTGCAAATTAGTCGTCAGTTCAACTCTATGATGAATTAGCACTTTATCCACAATAGTTATTTTGTCCGCCAATGCAAATGCCATATTTGAAAAATAAACATCATTCGCTCTTTCAATAGATTGATATCTTAGCCCATACTTTTTTATAAAATCTAATCTATATAAACACATCCAAGGGCCTGTACCTATTACTAAAAAAATATCAGCAGGACAAAAATCTATATTAAATGGTATTCTACTTGGAATAAGATATTTTTTTAGAAGTTTCCCTTTTTCATACCGCTTTTGATTATTCAAATATAAATCAGCATCACTTGCACATATATCGGCCTCATCCTTTTCAATTTGCTTAACTTTTAATTCAATCAAATCCTCTTCAAAAAAATCATCACAGTCTAAAAAAGCTATATATTTTCCTTTTGCTTTGTCTAATCCATAATTTCTAGAATCACCTGCATTTGTGTGTTCTTTTTTGACCACAAGTATTCTTTTGTCCTTTTGCCCATACATTTCTGCAATATTCAAAGATGAGTCCATAGAGCCATCGTCAACTATAATTAATTCAAAATTTGAATACGTTTGATTCAATATAGAATCAATACATGCACTTAAGAAGGCGTCTCCATTATAGACAGGAACTACTATTGAAACTAATGGTTCATTATCATTTGTCATTTAACACCCCACAATAATTATTATTAATTATTTTTTTAATAGATTTCTTATTTTTTCTAAAATATAAACTGGTGTCACATTTTTCATACAATCTTTATTTCCCTTAATACACTGTTTATGCCAATCATTAGTTAACCAACAACATTTTTCCTTACATTCCCCTTTAAAGATATTTATATTTTCTGGATATGAAAAGAATTCCGGATCAGTTGGCCCGTAAATTACCGCAGATTTTCCTCCAACAAAATGATTTAAATGGACTAGTCCGCCTTCACAAGTAATCAACAAAGTTGAAGCTTTTAACAAAATACCAATATCGTTTAATGATATCTGACCTTCTATAACACAATCAGATTCATTCCTAATTTCACTATCAATATTTTTACCTATACTAACAATTTTATATGTAAAATTTTTCTTTATAAGCTTAATTAGTTCGACATAACCATTAATCGTCCATAATTTCGTTGCATCTGCATAGTCGTGTCCTTCATCCCTATTTATGAGAATAAACCCGTTTTTTTCCAATCCATACCCAGCTAATACTTCTTCCATTCCATTATTTAATGGGATATCAATTTTATCATCTCTTCTTAATCCTAAAATATCATGAACATCCGCTTGTTCTAATCTGTTTTTCCCCTGCAATAACGAATATTTCGTATATCTATATCTAGAAATATTATTTTCGAAACAAACTTTATGCATTTCAATATTGTCCTTGCAAAATAAATACAAAATAGGTTCTAGTTCTTCCAACTCATTATTTACTTTTTCAACCCTGGCCATATTATGCATCGATATTACAGTAGTATATTTTTTCTTCTCCTGAGATAGCCATTCTAAATCGTCGCGATATAAAAGTGATTCATCAATAAATTCAAACTGTAAAAAATATTCATCTCGTCTTGAGTAAAATGCAACTCTAATATTCCCCGATGTTTTTTCTTTAATTTTTTTTATTAATAGTAAAGTTATTAAATTATCACCTAACCCGCCTTCATCGAACACTGCAATCGTTTTGTTGTCTATTTTTTCTCCATTTTCATTATATGGGAAATTACCATTTCTGTGATTTAAGTTTAATATATTATTTTTATTGGCACCATGTTCAATTAATTCATTATATACATCTGTAGCTATCTTTATATCTTCTATTGCTATTACTATATAATCAGCGTTTGCTTTCGTTATTTCATCCATGCTCAAGTTTACATAATTATTGACTTTTTTTTCCTTGTCAATTATACCGCTGATATGACACCACTTTGTTCTTTCAATCTGGTCTATATATGATTTTCCAACGCATCCATAGCCATATATAATGACATTAGAATTGCGCCTAACAAATTCAAACAAAAACAAATGATTATTCTGCATCTTCTTTTCCCCTTTAATCTTCAAAAAGGAAATAATCTCGTCTATTTATTAGTAAAATGTCAAAATTACCTTCCATATTAGAGTCTGCAAATTCTTTCAAAAAAGATATTGGGTATATTTCTTCTTCACCCCATCTATATTTTTGAACACATATAAAATCGGTATATACTTCCTCAAGCATTTCTACTATTCCAAGTAGTGTATTATTTTCATATAATTCTGATGGGCAAAACTCCATATAAACTGGTATCGTACTCTGTTTTAAAATGTCTATTGCACCATTGATGACAAAACTCTCATGAGATTGCACATCTATCCAAATCAAACAAATATCGTTAGCTTGTATATTATTTTCAGACAACCAATTGTTCAACTTAAAAGTTTTTACTATATGCTGATTGACTCCGCCTTTTTTCTCGTTCACTATTCGATTATCACCCAAATTATCGTTATCAGATTCACAACAAAAAGCCACGCCATCTTTATCCGATACGGCAGCATTTATAATTTGATAATCTTTTGGCGAAACATCATTCAATATACAATTGATTTCAAATTGCCTACAATTTTCAATTATTGGCTCAAAAGCTATTATCTTTGCGTCTTTATAATATCGCTTCTTTAACCAAATCGAACTCGTTCCTATATTGGCTCCAATATCTATAATATATCCCTCTTTATTTAATCTCGGATAATATACCTCAAGTATATTATGCATCAATTCCATGTCTTCTTGTTGATACGTTTTACCTCCGGATATATCTTTAATCATTATTCTATATTTCGAATTGACAAGAAATTTTACCCCATTACAATCGGATACAATATATGGATTTACATATGAGCATAAGAGATTACTTATATAAGTATAGTCAAATACCATATTAAATTTCCAAAAAACATCTTTGTGGAAAAATATAAAGGTATCCTTATATTTTTTACAAGTAAACACTCTATCTAGACTTTTTGCTTCCGCAAAAATATATTGTTTTATATCCTCATTTTTTTCTACTGCTATGATTAAGAAATCAACCATATCAAAATAAGACATAAACTCTTTTGCAGAAATCACCATATGACCCATAAAGCTATTTTTTGTCTTATTTGTTTCTACATATGCCTCAATATAAACATTATCTGGTATTAATGCTGTTAAAAGTTTAGAATAATCGCCCGTTCCCCAAATTAATACACGTAGCGCTTTTTTCATACTATCCCCCATACTCCTGAATTAACTTGATATATTGTTCTAACCCTAAATCTTCTTCACTACAATACAGATTTTTGCCACCGATATCTTTTAATAATAGTTCAAATAGTAGTTCTCCTTTTATTCTCAATTTTATATACTCAATATCGGCATTTGAATCTAGTGGAATTTTTATTAATTCAGGAAATCTACTTCCAATCATGTAGATATATTTATCATCCCGTATTGAACCCAATATATGATTATTTTTTAATTCCAACTTTTCACTCTTATTTGAAGTTATATTCACTCTATAAGATTCATCTGCCAAATCCGTTATAACTATTATTCTTTCACCTTCAATATACATATTAATTGTTGGTCTAGAACTTAAATTAATTATCTCTTCGATTTTATTTGAATGAATGTAGAGTAACTTCCCGCTCTGTTTTGAACTTAAGTATTTTCCTGTATCTAGTACCACTACATCTGAATAAGTATCTTCTCCTATTATTTGAACTTCACTATTTCCATCTTCTAAATCAAAGATAACTATCATATTTCCACAGCAGACAGGCAAATATAGTTTATTATCTTTTTTAAAATACGATCTAAAATATACGTCATTTATATTTGTTCTGTATTTTTCGACTTTTTCAACCCAGTCTGTGTAATAAGTTATTTCGTTTGTTTCCAAAGACATCCTAACAATTGCTGGAAAGGTACACCCCAAAACATACAAATAATCCTCGACAATTAGCGCAGAAGCAAATTTTAATGATGAATTGTAATTAATTAGATTTTCTTCTCGCTCCGGTAAATTAACTTTAATATTACTTAATTTATAATCATGCAAATTTAATGCCAAGATATTTTCAGCTGATAACGGTATAAAAAATAAAGTGTTATTATATCTAATAATTTTTGAATAAAGTCTTTTCTGCCCAATCCCAGGTAATGTCATTATTAAGCTTGTCTCACCAGTTTCTATATTTACAGCAATTAAATTATTGCTCTCCACTGGAATAGTCCATATCTCATTTTCAATAATTATCATCGCCTCTGTATGGCCAAAATGAATCATCTTATCCTCCAAGTTTTTTAACCACAATAATTTTTCATGGTAATCAGTTATTTTTACGATAAATCCATGTGACTTAATTGAATAGAATACTCTTTTCGCACATAAATATTATTTTCTCCAATGCGACAAAATCTATAATAATTTTTACCGTTTAGCATTTTGTCAAATTCAATGATTTCTTTACTCCTCACTTCAACACATATAACTTTGGGACCATCTCTTTTCAAATCATATTCGCTCAATACCTCAAAATCTAATCCTTCAATATCACAATCCAAAAAATCCGGGAATTTATTAGAACAATACTGTTCTATAATTTTTTCTAATGTTGTAACCTCTAACTCTATAATTTCTTCTGGATCTCTTCCCCATTTTTTCATTTCTTGAACTGAAAATGTATTTAAACCACTTTTTCTATCGCGTATATAGAATGACATTTTACTTTCGGTTTTCGCCACTCCAATATTTATATTTATATCTTCTGGCTTTATAGCCCTTATTTCCTCCATAATAAAGGGATTAGCCTCTATATTAATACCTCGGCATCCATTCATATACAAAGAAATTGTATTGCTCCCATATATTGGATGATTGGTACCTAAATCTATATATGAAGGCCTTTCTATTCCTATCATTGAAAAAATACTTTTAATAATTAAATCATCAGAATGTTGTCCATAATAAACCGAATCCAAATAAGTTTTCGCGTAACGAGTTTTTTCATCATCTTTTAAAACTATTATTTTTTCGTCATCAATTCCTTCGATTAATAGTTGCTCATACATATCCTCCCATTTTGTTGGAGTTATTATTATCTTGTCATATTGAACTTCATGAATCGTTTTTACTGAATTCGCTTTAAAATCATATATTTTACTATAATTATTATCAACTAAAGCTACAATATCAAAATGATTAGCTAATATCTTTTTTCGCTTTTTAAAATTCTCTCCCACGCCAAATATAATTGCCCTCTCCATTTTACCTCCCAAAAATAAACAGCATCTTCGACGCTTAAACTCCTCTGCACTATCGCTCATTAGTGTTTATTTTTCAATAATTTCTATTCAGTTACTTACCGCAAATCAGAATTACATCATCTTCCGTCAAGCCATTATCTTCTATCTCATCTTTACTTAAACATCTATTGGGCGATAAGCATTTAATAGATAATCCCTGTTTTCCAATTATTTCGCCATAATCATTTCCAAATAATCTCACGTGATCTTCCTGTCCAAATCGCCTCAGCCTTTCTTTTTCATCTAACGGTTTTTCTTCTTCTATTGTTTTCATATCCATACATATTGGAAAAGAAAGAATTATTTTACCTTCTGGTTTTATTACTCTTTTCAATTCTGATAATGCTTTTCCCAAATCATCAATATGCTCTAATACATGATTAGCTATTACATAATCAAATGTTCCATCTTTAAATGGGATTTCTCTTATATCAACTTTGATTCTTCCATCTGTTGGGTTAATATCTGCCGGAATATACTGATTGTATCCATTTTGTAATCGTTCTCTAATCGGAGACTCTGGCGCGAAATGCAAAATAGAATGTTCACCATCAAAAATATCCGTTTGTGTTGCCAGGACAAACAATAACCAACGGATTCTATCAATGCATCCACACACCGGGCATTTCATATTCTTCCTATATCCCGCGCCTATGATATGATGCTTTTGAAAAAGTTCAGACTCGACGAACTGCTCAGGTAGATAATCTTTAATTATACTTCCACAAATTGGACACTTTTTACTATCAATTGAGAGATTGTTTGTTATAAACCCTGAGCAGTCAAGAATTTTCTTTCCACTAATACCTGCGGTAATCAACTTTACTCGAATATTACTTACTGTTTTCTTATCGGCAATTGCAATTAATACCATATTTTCTGCACCTATCGCAGAAACCCTATCTATCCCAATTACATCAAGCCCCTCACATTTTTCTCCAACTTCAACTTTAGTCTTAATAAATCCAGCTACATTAATATCTGTATAATCTTTTAAGAAACTATGTAATCGATGGCCATAATCGCCGGTCCCATAAATATATATTCCTTGCATTATCTATCTCCCACATATTTATAAAATAAAAAACGCTCCACACCATTACGATGTGAAGCGAACTTCTTACAATATTACCCCATAACTCCCCATCGATGAATCGATTAACCTATGGGTTTATTATATTCGAAAGGGCCGTGTTTTACAACGAATCCGGTATATGGACACAGAATTGTCACAATTACTTTTTACATCTTTAAGTACTGTGTATATCCATTATTGGCAATACCACTTCATTGCTAAGAAATGCACACATATATACAGGCATGTAAATAAACTTATTATCCACGGAAACATCGCAGTTGGCAAAAATATAAGCTTTTTCAACTTCATATTCAACGTTGTTTGTCACTTTGTTGATTGCAGAATGAATTGTATAATCTTTCCCACTTTTTACTTCAATCGAGTCGAGTCCATATTTGTGTGTAAATTCATCCCTTCAGTTAAACTCTATTAGTTAGGCTACATTTGAGCGTTGGAGCTTGCTTTGTATGATTCCTCGATTATCAAAGTATTCTTTCATATCAAACAGCCTTTGCCTTGTGCTCCAATCGTTGTGATCATCCATTAATAGTGCACCAATTAGTCGAATGATAGAGTCCGTATTTGGAAAGATTTGAATGACTTTTTCTCGTCGTCGAATTTCCCTATTTTCTCGTTCGATAATGTTACTTGTACGTAAGGCCATTCGATATTTTGATGGCAATGCCATGATTGTAATACTATCTTCAAATCCCTCTTCGAGGATTGACATAGCTTCTC
>JAEEGL016412721.1_pt1 | contig 24128 bp, 15 predicted proteins | sample 9134231 | NCBI WGS metagenome assembly JAEEGL01 (sample SAMN16246548, study PRJNA631951) | gut metagenome | biome: gut microbiome; feature: rumen; material: fiber-attached | host: Bos | place: Iran: Karaj | collected 2018-10
AGCTACCCCTGCCGGATCGCTCCCGAGACGCTGATGGAAAGCTGCTACGGCACCCTGGAGATCAGCGAAAGACACAGACACCGGTACGAGTTCAACAACGAATACCGGGAGGTTCTGCAGCAGGCCGGGCTGTGTCTCTCCGGCATGTCCCCGGACGGACTTCTGGTGGAGACGGTGGAGATCCCGGGACATCCCTTTTTCCTGGGAGTCCAGTATCACCCGGAGTTTAAGTCCAGACCCAACAGACCCCACCCGCTCTTTCAGCGGTTTGTGGAGACAGCGCTCGCAGGTGCGAAGAGGAGGCCGTGATGGAATACACCTTTGAAGAAGTCATGAAGTACATCGAGGAGGAGGACGTGAAATTCATCCGCCTCGCGTTCCGGGATGCCTATGGTGTCCAGAAGAATATCTCCGTGATGCCGGGGGAGATGAAAAAGGCCTGTGAGGACGGGGCTCCCATCAACGCCCGGGCCATCGCGGGATTTGAGGACTGCCCCTACGCCTCCCTGTATCTGAAGCCGGATCTGGACACCCTGTCCATCCTGCCCTGGAGACCCGACACGGGGAAGGTCCTTCGGATGTTCTGCAATGTCTACACCCCGGAGGGAGAGGAGTATCTCTCCGACACCCGGACCATCCTTCGCCGCGCCATCGATAAGGCCCGGGCAGCGGGCATCGAATTTCGCTTCGGCACGGAGTCGGAATTCTACCTGTTCATGAAGGACGACGAGGGAAATCCCACGAAGATCCCCTATGACCGCGCGGGATATATGGACATCGCCCCTGCGGACAAATGCGAGAATGTGCGCCGGGAGATCAGCCTCACCATCGAGCGCATGGGCCTCATCCCGGAGCGCTCCCACCACGAGGCGGGGCCGGGCCAGAACGAGATCGATTTTCATTATGCGAAGCCCCTGAAGGCTGCGGATCAGATGACCACCTTCAAGATGGTGGTGAGCACCGTGGCCAACCGTTACGGCCTGGTGGCGGATTTTTCACCCCTTCCCCTGGAGGGACAGCCCGGAAACGGGCATCACATCAATCTCTACGCCGTGGATGAAGAGGGAAAGGATGTGGTGACCTATGCCGCGGCGGGGATCCTGGAGCGGATCCGGGAGATCACCATCTTCTTAAATCCCAAGGATGCCTCCTACGCCAGACTGGGAAACCGCAATGCTCCGGACAGAGTGAACTGGTCCAGCGCGGGAGAGTCCGAGCTGGTCTACATCGAGACTTACAAGGGAAAGACCAGAGTGGAGCTTCGCTCCCCCGATGCGGAGGGCAATCCCTATCTGGTCTATGCCCTTCTCATCTACGCTGGCCTCTCCGGCATCGAACGAAAGCTGGAGCTCCCGGCAGAGCTGCAGCAGGATGCGGCAGCCCTGCCCGGGTCCCGGAAGGAAGCCGGGAAGCTGGCGCTGGAAAGTGACTTTGTCAAAGAATACGTCCCGGAGGGGATCCTGCGGGAATACACCCGGATGTGAGGAAGGGAATATGGCAAAAACAGAGGACATCAGGCATTCGATCCTGATCGTCTCAGCCTCCGATCAGTTTGTCGCCGTGGTGAAACGATCCCTGCGGGACTTTCTGACCATCGAGATCCGAAAGAGCGGAACCACCGCCAGACGAACGGCCCTGGAGCGGGAGTTCGATCTGGTGGTGATCCAGGCCCCCCTGACCGATGAATCCGGGGAGGATCTGGCCATCGACCTTTCGGAAAAGCTGGGAGCGTCGGTGCTTCTGGTGACCCCCCAGGAGGTGTTTGACGAGATGCTGGACCGGGTGACGGATCACGGGATCATGGTACTTCCCTCCCCCTCCCCCGGCGGGCGCATCGACCAGGCCATCCGCTTTCTGGTGGCGCTGCAGAACCGGATGTACGGACTGAAAAAGAAGGCCGCCCAGGCGGAGGAGAAGATGGAGGAGATCCGCCTGGTGAGCAAGGCCAAGCTCCTTTTGGTGGAAAAAAAGAAGATGACCGAGGACGAAGCCCATCGCTTCATCGGCAAACAGGCCATGAACAACGGAGTCTCCAGAGCCCGCATCGCCCGGAAGATCCTGGAGGACTTCTGATGGGGATGGGGGACGGTTCCTGGGGATCAGGGACGGTTCCTGGGGATCAGGAACCGTCCCCAATCCCCATCTTCCCCGGGTGTTTACTTCCCCTGTAAAACAAAAAATGATATAATTTCCACCAAGGGGGACGAAAGGGGATACACAACATCATGCGCATGACGGAAAGCCTGTTTGACAACATCATCAACACCGCTCAGGACTGCGTGTTCTGGAAGGACAAAAACCGCAGATTTGTAGGTGTGAATCAGGCATTTCTGGATTTCTACGGATTTGAGAGCGCCGATATTCTCATCGGCAAAACGGACGAAGACATGGGGTGGCACAGCGACCCCGGGCCCTTTATGGAGGATGAGCTGCGGGTCCTGGAGGGACACAGCACCTACAAGGTTCAGGGAAAGTGCATGATCCGCGGCGAGGAGCGGGACATCATCGCATCCAAAAGACCCATCTATGACGGGGAGGAGATCGTGGGCCTGGTGGGGAGCTTTGTGGATGTCACGGATGTGCTGAGCCGCAGTACCGGGTATGAGGCTGCCCAGTATACGGCGCAGCAGCTTCGCAGATATCCCTTCTTTGACAGACTTCTGGACGATCTGTCCCTGGGGGAGATCCTGGATCCGCTTACCGGCGTGGTCTCCAGAGGGTATTTCTATTCCTTCGTGAAATCCCTGACGGATGCGGGGACGCCTTTTTCCTTTATGATCCTGGATCTGGACAATTTCAAATACATCAACGACACCTACGGACATCTCTCCGGGGATCATGTCCTGCAGACCGTCACCAGGGATCTGGCACAGGTTCTGGGGGAACACGGCCTGGTGGGGCGGTTCGGCGGAGATGAGCTCCTGATGGTGGACTTCCGGGATCTGGAGTATGCCGACAAACGCCGGTTCCTGGAGGAGCTGTATACGGACCGGCAGATCCTGCGCCGGAATTTGACAAATGAGGGGAATGAATTCTTTGTCACGGGGACCATCGGCTGCGCCAGCTTTCCCGCGGACGCAAAGGACTATGATGAGATCTTCCTGTGTGCGGACCGCACGCTGTACCACGGAAAAAGCATCGGACGAAACTGCTACACCATCTATGTGCGGGAAAAGCATGAGAAGCTGAAGGTACAGAAGCTGGCCAAGCGCGGCGTCTATACGAATATGAACCGGTTCGATGCGCTGATCGAATCCCAGGAGGGATTTGAAAACAGGCTGGGGGCCGTGGTGGGAGTCCTGCGGACGGATCTGCATCTGACGGATCTGTACTATGCGGGAGCCGGCGGCAGGATGCGGTCTTTGATGGATCCCATGCTGGATGAGGATGTTTCGGATCTGGCTCTGGTGACGGAGGAAGAGCTCTACGCCGCCAGCAATCTGGACGGGATCCGGGAGAAATGTCCCCGGACCTATGAAACCTTTCAAAAGCGCCACGTGGGCTCCGTGCTGGCGGTGCGCATCGGATTAAACGGGGAAACGGACGGATTTCTCATCTGTGCGGAGCCCCACAGCCAGCGGATCTGGCAGGAGGATGAGTGCGGGATCCTGTACTTCATCGCAAAGAACCTGGCGGCGCATCTTCGGCTGAACCATGAGAAGATGCCGGACTGAGAAAAGGACGCTTGAAAAATACCGCAAAAAAAGAGGCCTCTCAGGCCTCTTTTTTGTATACCGTTTCCGGGGTGTAGTGTTCGAAGATGACAATGTCGTAGGACTTTTCCGCCTCCGCATCGTGGGAGGTCCAGACGGTCCGGATGGCTCCCAGGAGCTCCGCCAGATGCACCGGAAAGGGCTTGGGTCCGATCATGTAGGCGATGAACTGGGGTCTGGCCAGGAAGTTGGTCAGGGTGCATCCCAAAACGATGCTGGTCAGGGGCATCATGCCGCTTTTCCGGTACTGACTGGGAGGCTGTGACAGAAATCCCCGGACGCGCTTTGGATCGTGGAACCGAAACCAGGTGACGATGAGGGGATTGAAGCTCTCGATGCAGGCATCCCCCGCATACCCCGCCAGTAGCGCACAGGTCTTTTCACACAGCTCCCTGTTTCTGGGGCCGTTCTTCAGCTCTACGATGAGTGGCGTTTTTCCGCCCACGGTCTCCAGCACTTCGGAAAACAGCGGGATCTGCTCTTCGGTGGAGCAAAGCCGCAGCTCCCGGAGCTCCGCGAAGGTCAGGGCGTCCACTCTCTTTTTCACGCCGCAGACCCGCTCTAAGGTATCGTCGTGAAAGACCACCACCTGTCCGTCTTTGCTCAGCTGCACATCCAGCTCCATGCCGTAGCCTCCGGCCACGGCCCGCCGGAAGGCCTCCAGAGAGTTTTCCGGCACGCTCTGGTCCTTCAGGAAGAGCCCTCGGTGCGCGAAGTTCCGGCCCCAGAAGGGTGCCCGTTTTTCCCGGGACGCATGCCCGGGGAAGAGCAGATACACAAACACAAGAAGCAGCACCAGAATCACAATTAATGTCGTCATGTCGATCAGTCACCTTCCAATGCTTCCAGGCCATGCGCATTCGCAATCTTTTTGGCCTTGATATTTTTTACCAGCAGGGTAAAGACCAGGCAGCTGAAGATGTAGAGGATCAGGCAGTAGAAGGAAAGTGCCCGCCACATGAGCGTCGCCTTGAAGACCAGTCCGAGGAGCACGGGAGTGATGGTCTGAGCCGACATGCTGGCTGCGTAGTAGTACCCTGTGAATTTTCCGATCTTTTTGTTGGAACAAAGCTCCACCACCATGGGGAAGGAGCAGTTGTGGACCAGTGCCATGCCAAAGCCCCGGATCGCCCAGACAAAGTGCAGCAGCACGGGGAAGGCATGCTCTCCGTGGGCGCCGGTGACCACTCCCGTGGGGACCACAAAGCACATGACGATCATTCCCAGCAAAGAGACGATGAGTCCGAAGGAGATGGTCCACTTGCGGCCGATGCGGTCCGCGATGCTGCCGGCGATGGCAAAGCCGAAGATGCTGGCCACGCCGCCGATGATGGTCAGGTACATGGTGGCGCTGGATGCGGAGTTCAGGTAGTAGATGACGTAGTTGCCGATGTAGGTGCCCAGGGCGTTGTCCGCCATGAACCACAGAAATTCCGCCCCCAGGATGGCCAGGAGCATCCGCTTGTTGGCGGGGCTCATGGGGCCGTCGTCGTCCACGGGATTCTCAATGGCCGCCATCTGTTCTCCCAGCTCCATCTCATCCTTCAGCTGCTCTGCCAGCTTGTTTTCCTTGATGGTGGCAAACAGCACCAGGGCGGAGATCACCATGAGGATCGAAGCGATGATGAAGGGGATCTCGATGATCCAGAGCTTTCGGGCGGCATCCTCCACATTGATGTAGTCCGAGAGCTTCAGGAAGATCCCCAGCACGGTGGCAAAGGCGCCGCCGAAGAAACCGACGATGTTGATGATCCCGTTGGCCTTGGCCCGCAGGGGCTTGGGCGTGATGTCCGGCATCAGGGACACCGCGGGGTTCCGGTACATCATCATGAAGATCAGCACGATCACCATGATCACCACCATTCCCACCATATTGTTGTAATGGAAGAACAGCGGGATGAAGGGAAAGGCCACTGCAGACACGAAAGTACCCACCAGGATGAAGGGCATCCGCTTTCCGATGGGGGACTTTACCTTGTCCGAGAGGTTTCCGAAGATGGGCAGCAGGATCAGGGCCGCCAGGTTGTCACAGGCCATGATGATGCCCACGATCCACTGGACGTTCAGGATCTTGTCCGGGTCGCTGTTTTTGAGCTGGGCGGTGGAAAGGTCATACATCCGTCTGGCAAAGATGTCCGTCAGGAAGGTGGGGCACCAGGAGTCGTAGACCTGCCAGAGCAGGACGATCCCGAAGAACGCAAATCCGATCAGGAAGGTGCGCCCGTAGTTGAGCTTCAAGGTTTTCGTTTCCGACATATTGTATCCCCCATTGGTTTTTTTCACAACCAAGAAGGTATTATATCACATTTCGCACCATGTTGCAGAGTATCCGTTGAAACGGTATAATCATCTGGATACGGTCACTTGCAGCGTGCAGAGGGTTTCGTACATGGGGGGTGCCAAAAACAGAAAAAATATCTGGCTTCTGGCCATTGTCACATTTCTCCTGATCGCCCTTGCGATCACGGATACGCTTCTGGTGTTCCAGATGACCTCCGGCCAGACGAGGCAGTCCGGCATCTACCGTCTGGAGAGCATCAGCGGGGAGCTGGAGGGGACCATTAACGAAGCCCGGATCCTCACCGCCCAGATGGGGATCAAAGCCCAGGCCCTGGTGGGGGATCAGGAAGCTCTGGCCGACTTTATCTACCGCTCCCGGGAAGAGCTGTCCGCCATGGAAAACGGTGCCTTCAATATCTATATCGCAGGCAGCGGATGGGACATCCTTCCGGGCCTGACCAACCGGGACGGGTTTGTGGCGGTGGAGCGCAACTGGTACGTGGGAGCAAAGCGCGCCGGGGGAAACGCCTTCGTGACGCCGCCCTATATCGATGCCGTCACCGGCAATATCTGCTATACCATCTCGATACTCGTAGGGGACGGGGATACGGTGCTGGGCATCGACTACACCATGGAAAACATCCAGGCACATATCCTGCAGATGTACGAGACCGGATCCAGAGAAGCGGTCATCGTCATGGAGGACGGGATCATCGCGGGGTGCTCGGACGAATCCCTTCTCGGAAAACAGTTAAACACCGTGCTGCCTGATTATGCGGCCATCTTCTCCCTGGCAAAGACCGGAACCGGAGTGGCCACCACCAGGATCAAGGCGGACTATCTGTATGAAAATCTCTTTGCGGCCCAGTCGGGAAACGGATGGTACCTCATCGTCGGCGTCAGCGACTGGGATCTGTACCGCTATTCCTACATCGCACTGGGCATCACGCTGCTCATCACCATCGCCCTGCTGGCCATCATCATCATTCTGTATGTCTTTGCCATTCGGAGCAGTCAGAATACCCAGAAGTCTCTGCGGGAGCGGGATGAGTTCCTGCGGAAGATCTCCGGGGAGCTTTACGAGCCCGCCAGAAGGATCCGCACCCTCTCCGATCCGGAACTCATGGAGACCCCTGACCGCGCGGCCTTCGCCCAGATCCATGCCGCAGGGGAACAGCTGTCGGAGATGATCGGAAGGATCGAGCTCTTTTCCCGTTCCGCCCAGCCCGACAGGGCCGAGATCCGCGCTGCGAAAAAAGCCCGCAGGGCTGCCAATTCCGACCGGAACACCCGGTTCCTTCGCTGGATCCTGACACTGCTGATCCTGGTCTCCGTCATCAGCCTATACACCAACCTGACCACCACCCTGCGCTGGGGGACTCTCCTGATGGAGAATCAGGTGAATCAGTACGAATACCAGCTCTCGGAGTGGATCGACACCCAGAAGAGCATCCTGGACATGTTCTGCAGCATCATCGCGGCCAACCCCGGTATGCTGGAGGACTACGACGGGACCATCGAATACCTGAACGAGATCACCACCCAGTATCCCCAGATCTCCGTCTCTTATATGACCAACCCGAATCTGAACCCCTCGGTGTTCATGAACAACGGGTGGCTGCCGGAGGAGGACTGGCATGTGGAGGAGCGGCAGTGGTACATCGATACCATGGCGTCGGAAAGCGGCTTCAGCATCTCCGCGCCCTATTTTGACGAGCAGACGGGACTGTACTGCGTGACCTTCTCCGAGCGGGTGTACAGCCGGGAGACCGGACAGTTTCTGGGGAATTTCGGCATCGACTTCTACATGGACAAGCTGGTGGAGATCCTGGGGAGCAGCTACTCGGAAAACAGCTACGCCTTTCTGGTGGACGCAGGGGGCTACATCATCAACCATCCCTACGGAAGCTACCAGATGTCCACGGAAAAGAGCACCAATGTCTCCTCCCTGCCCTACGGAGCGTTAAAGCCCAACGGAGATAACACACTGATGTTCCGGGATTACAACGGGACCCGGAAGATCCTCATCGCCTCCCGGAACGAGGCCTCCAACTTCACGGTTTATGTGGCGGCCGGGGTGTGGATGATCTATGGCCGGATGATCGCCTCCGTCACCATCTGCTTCATCGCCTTCGTGCTGAGCATCATCCTGGTCTACCGTCTGCTCCGGAACATGATCAGCTGGCAGGAGGATACCAACAGACAGATGCGGGATGCGGCGGAGACCGCCATCGCAGCCGAGAAGGCCAAGAGCCAGTTCCTGGCACAGATGTCCCACGAGATCCGGACGCCCATCAACGCCGTGCTGGGGATGAACGAGATGATCCTGCGGGAGTCCGGGGAGCCCGGGATCCGGGAATATGCCTCGGATATCCAGACTGCCGGGAAGTCCCTGCTGTCCCTGGTAAACGGGATCCTGGATTTTTCCAAGATCGAGGACGGAAAGCTGGAGCTCATGCCGGTGCGGTACGAGCCGGTGCACCTGCTGGACCGGCTGGTCTTTTCCATCGCCCATCGGGCCGAGGCCAGACACCTGGACTTTCGGGTGGATGTGGATCCGCAGATCCCCCGGGCCCTCTTCGGGGACGATGTCCGGATCGAACAGATCATCCTGAACCTTCTGACCAACGCGGTGAAATACACGGAGAAGGGCTCCGTGACACTCCGGATGAGTCTGGAGGAGCATGCGGAAGGACAGGCCGTCCTTTTCGTACAGGTAAAGGATACCGGCATCGGGATCCGGCAGGAGGATATGTCCCGGCTCACGGAGAGCTTTTCCCGTCTGGATGAGCGCCGGAACCGCCGGGTGGAAGGCACGGGGCTGGGGATGACCATCGTCACCAGGCTCCTGGAGATGATGGGGAGTGAGCTGGAGATCGAGAGTGTCTACGGCGCAGGAAGCGTCTTTTCCTTCCGGCTCCGGCAACCCATCGCAGATGAGACCCCCATGGGTCCCTATGACAAAAATGCCGCCCACACCCCCGGACCCGAGCGGGAATCCATCTCCCTCCATGCGCCGGGGGCCCGGGTCCTGGTGGTGGATGACAACTCCATCAACCTGAAAGTGGCGCGGAATCTCCTGGGACTGTTCGGGATCAAGGCGGAACTTGCGCATTCGGGCGAAAAAGCGTTAGAATTGGTAAAAGAAAGTCGGTATGATGTCATCCTGCTGGATCACATGATGCCGGAGATGGACGGGATCGAGACCCTGGAGCGGATGCGGGCGGAAAAGTGCCTGCCCAGGGAGACCACGGTCATCGCCCTCACCGCCAATGCCATCGTGGGCGCCAGAGAGACCTATCTGGCAGCAGGCTTTGACGACTACCTCTCCAAGCCCCTGGATCTGTCACTGCTGGAGAAAAAGCTGCAGGCCCATCTTCCGGAGAGCGCCTTTGCGGAGCCCGGGAAGGGTGCGGGCGGCGTCTCGGACGAGGATTTCGTGATGGAGTTTGCCCCCGAGACGGAGTCGGAGGAAGCGGATGCCGAAGGAGTGTCCCTGACGGAGGCGCTCCGGGTGACGCCGCTGAACATCTCGGAGGGGATGCACTACTGCGGGGACAGCGAGGCGCTGTATCTGGAGATCCTGACGGATTACGTGAAAGCCTATGAGGAGCGGGCTTCGGAGCTGGAGGAGGCCCTTCGCCGGGAGACCCTGGACCGGTATCAGATCTACGCCCATTCCTTAAAGAGCACCTCCCTGACCATCGGAGCCATTCCCCTTTCCTCCCTGGCCAGGTCCATGGAAAGTGCAGCCAAGCAGCTGGATCTGGATACCATCCGGCTGCAGCACGACGATATGATGAAACAGTACCGGGAACTGGTGGATTTGATCAAACAGGCTCTTCAGATCTATGAGGACAGCAGAAGATGACAAAATGGATCGTGATCGTCGATGATGATGTGGAAATCCTGAAAACCGCGGGACATGTGCTGAGCAAGAATCAGATGCGCGTCACGGCGTTAAAGTCCGGGCCGGCTCTCATCAAATTCCTGGCGGAAAACCGGCCGGATCTCATCCTGTTGGACATCCGGATGCCGGAGATGGACGGGTTTGAGACCCTGCGCCTTCTGCGGGAGCAGGAAACGGACCTGGGGCAGGAAGAGACCCCTGTGGTGTTTCTCACTGCGGACGAGGACCGGGAGATCGAAGGAAAAAGCTTTGTGGAGGGCGCTTCGGATTTCATCCGCAAGCCCATCTATCCGGAGGTGCTCCTTCGCCGCATCGAAAACATCCTGAACAACACCGAGAAGGTCCGGACCCTTACGGAGGAGGCCACTCTGGACGGCCTCACCGGATTCCTGAACAAGTGCAGTGCGGAGCAGCGCATGAAGCATCTGTGCGAGACCGAGACCGGGGCCCTCATCGTGCTGGATCTGGATAATTTCAAGCTCATCAACGACATCTACGGGCATGAGATGGGAGATCAGGTCCTGAAGATCTTTGCCGAGATGACCAGACGCAACATCCGTTCCGAGGATATCGTGGGCCGCATCGGCGGCGACGAGTTCATCGTCTTTTTCAAAAAGTGCGCGGAGGAAGCCCCGCTGGAGCACCTGGTGAACCGCCTGAACGCCGAGCTTCGCAGGGAGACCGCGGAGCTGGTGGGGGAGGAGATGCACATCCCCCTGGGGGTGTCCGCGGGAGCGGTCTTCGTCCCGGATCAGGGCAATGTCTATACCGAACTGTTCAATATGGCGGATACCGCTCTGTATTACGTGAAAAAGAACGGAAAGCACGGATGTCACGTCTATCTGGAGGACGGAGATCCCGAGACGGAGGCGGATGATCCGCACCGCGCCGATCTGCGGGAGATCAGCCAGATCCTGGAGGAGCGGAATACCTTAAACCACGCACTGTGGCTGGAACAGAACATGTTCAGCAATGTCTACCGCTACATGCAGCGCTATATCAAGAGCTACAGACGGCAGGCCTACAAGGTGCTGGTGACGGTGGTGAAACGCTCGGAAGGCGAAGAAGAGGTGCATCTGGGCAAGCTGATGGAGGAGGTGGGAGGTCTTCTTTGCCTCTCTCTTCGAAAGAGCGACGTGATGATGCGCAGCGGCACGAATCAGTTCTTCCTCTTCCTGCCGGAGCTGGGAGATGAAAACGTGGACGCCGTGCTGGGAAGGCTTCGGCGCGCATGGGAAAGAAGCGCCTGTGCGGAGCAGGCGGAGATCACATTCGAAAAGGAGAACATCTCGCCCGAGGAGGCCGGAAACGAGGGGCGCCGCGGCGCGGATGAAAAAGAGGGTCCTCATACGTAAGAGGGACGCCCGAAAGGAGAGCAGACCGCCATATCCGTCCGGTATGGCGGTTTTTTCACCCGGTGCGGGGATGCCCCCGGTGCGGGGATGCCCCCCGCGGAGGGGAGCTGAAAGAGGGAACGGATGAGACCGGAAGACTATCAGGCATTGAAGGAGCGGCTGGAAACCGCCCTTGACGAAAAAAAGACAGGCTCCTTTATCGCAGCCATTGACGGCAGGTGCGGCAGCGGAAAGTCCACCGTGGCGGCAGCGCTGCAGCAGGCCTTCGGCCATCGCTGCAATGTGGTCCACATGGACGATTTCTATCTGCCCATGGAGGACCGGCCCGCGGACTGGAAACACATCCCTTCCGCCAACATGGACCTGGACAGATTCCGGCGGGAGGTGCTGCTCCCGGTCCGGGAGGGACGGGAGGCGGTCTATGACATCCTCCGGCTGCATGAAGGGATCCGGGAGAGGCAGACCCTGCCCCTTCGGCCCCTCCTTCTGGTGGAGGGAAGCTACTGTCAGCACACGTCCCTGCGGGATCTGTATGATCTTCGGGTTTTTCTGGACTGCCCCCCGGGGGAGCAGGAACAGCGGATCCGGGAGCGGGCGCCGGAGCGGTTCGAGGGCTTTCGTACCCTCTGGATCCCGCTGGAGCTGGCCTATCATGAAAGCTGTCAGGTGCGGGAGCATGCGGATCTGGTCATCGATACGGCAGGGCCCTGGCGGGCGGATCTGCAGGCGGCGGGCGGCCCTGCGAAGGACGGCGCCCAGACGGAATGAGCATTCCCCGGCACGGTCCGGGCAGCATACAGGAGGAAACCATGGGAAAATTTGACGAAAGTGATGTGATCCAAAGATTTCTGCGTTATGTGCAGATCGATACGCAGTCGGATGAAGAGTCCGGGACATCCCCCAGCACGGAGAAGCAAAAAAAGCTGGGAGAGCTCCTTACAAAGGAACTGCAGGAGATGGGGGTGGAGGCTTCCTTTGACAGCGAGCACTGCTATGTATACGCTCATCTGCCGGCACAAGCGCCGACAGAAGAGCTCGCCCATCTGCCGGCACAAGCGCCGACAGATGAGCCCGCCCACATACCGGCAAATGGGCCTGCGGATGAGTCCGATCCGCTGTCCGGAAAGGTGCTGGCCCTTATCGCACATATGGACACCTCTCCCGAAAGCTCCGGTACGAATGTGAAACCCCGGATCGTGGAAGACTACGACGGCGGAGACATCTTTCTGGGAGAGGAGAGCGGCCTGACCCTGTCCCCGGCCCGGTACCCGGAGCTGAGCTCCTACATCGGCCGGAGCCTCATCGTCACCGACGGAACCACGCTCCTGGGGGCGGATGACAAGGCAGGCGTGGCGGAGATCATGAGCACGGTGCGGTATCTCACCCGGCACCCGGAGTACCCTCACAGAGCCCTGGCGATATGCTTTACGCCGGATGAGGAGATCGGTGAGGGGGTGGACCATATCGATCTGGACAGACTCGGGGCGGACTATGCCTATACCGTGGACGGCGGCGGCATCGGAGAGCTGGAGTATGAAAACTTCAACGCCGCATCTCTGGAGGTGACGGTTCGGGGGGTTACGGTGCACCCCGGGGAGGCGAAGAACAAGATGAAGCATGCGGCCCGCATCGCCATGGAGTTTGACGCGCTGCTGCCCGCCTGGGAAAAGCCGCAGTATACCGAAAACTACGAAGGATTTTTCTATCTGACACAGATGTCGGGAAGTACGGAAGAGGCCCGGTTTTCCTATATCATCCGGGATCATGACCGGGAGAAGTTCGAGGCAAAGAAGGAGCTGGCCCGCAGCGCTGCCCGGTTTTTGAACGAAAAGTACGGGGAGGGCACCGTGGAGGTCGCCCTGAAGGATTCCTATTACAACATGCGGGAGAAGATCGAGCCGGAGAATCTGTTCCTGGTGGAGCGGGCGAAAAAGGCCATGGAAGAGCTGGGGATCACCCCGAAGATCCAGCCCATCCGCGGCGGCACGGACGGCGCCAGACTCTCCTTTATGGGACTGCCCTGCCCGAACCTGTGCACCGGAGGGCACAATTACCACGGGCGCTTCGAGTATGTCTGCGCGGAGTCCATGGAAAAGATCACGGAGCTTCTCCTGAAGCTGGTATAGCCGCTATTTCGTATCCGACAGGAGCTTTCGCTTTTTGGCGGCGCGGCTCCAGACACCGGACCGGTACCGGATGAAAGCGGTGAGTCCCACCACGGTCCAGGTGAGTCCCGTGCCGATCCAGATCCCCCAGAATCCGATGGCCGGGATCATGGACAGAGGACCGGGAAAGAGGATCCGTCCGGACATCTCCGCGATGCCGGAGATCAGGGAAAATTTCGCATCCCCCGAGCCGTTCAGGATCCCGCGGCAGACATAGATCATCCCCAGGGGGATGTAGAACAGGGCCAGGATCCGCAGGGCGATGCCGCCCAGGGCGATGACCTCGGCTTCATTGACAAACAGGGTCATGAAGAACCTGCCGAAGAACCACATCACCGGGAGCATGACAAAGGCAAAGACCGCCATCATGACCATGGCCTTCCGGTAGCCCTCGCTCACCCGGTCGTATTTGCCGGCCCCCACGTTCTGCCCCGCATAGGTGGACATGCTGTCCCCCAGGGAGCGGAAGGGCTGATTGACCACCGTCTCGATCCGGCTGGTGGTGGTAAAGGCTGCCACGATGACGGAGCCGAAGCCGTTGATCACCCGCTGCAGGATGACGAAGGAAAAGGCCATCATGCCGGACTGGACCGCCATGGGAAGGCCGATGCGAAAGCATTCTCCGGTGATCTCCGGGTCGAAGCGCCATTCCGCACGGGAAAAGCGGAACATGGGATTTCGCAGGAACGCATAGCCTGCGGAGGCTGCTGCGGACAGGAGCTGTGCCACCACGGTGGCGCCTGCGACTCCCGGAACGCCCCATCCGAAGACGATGACGAACAAAAGGTCCATCCCGATATTGAGAAAGCTGGAGATGATGAGGAAATACAGCGGGGTCTTCGAGTCTCCGATCCCCCGCAGGATGGCTGCCATGACATTGTAGAGCGCCGTGCCCAGAACCCCGGCGCAGGTGATCTGCATATACAGGACCGCGTTGCCTAAGATATTTTCCGGTGTGTGCAGCGCCGAAAGCACCGGTCTGGCCAGCAGCGCCCCCAGCCCGCCCATGACGAGCCCCGTCACTGTCATGATGTAAAAGGCATTGGTGATGGCCCGGCGGACCTTCTGCTCCCGGCCGGCGCCGAAGAACTGGGAGACGATGATCCCGATCCCGGCGGAGAGCCCGTTGCAGAGGCAGAAGAACAGGTTGGTGATGGAGCCGGTGGAGCCCACCGCCGCCAGAGCATCCGCATCCACGAATTTCCCCACCACCATGGTATCCACCAGATTGTAGAACTGCTGGAAGATGTTGCCGATGAGCATGGGCAGCATAAAGCGAAGCAGCAGGGGCGCGGGATCCCCTGCGGTCATATCTTTTGTAAATTGTCTGTTCTTTCCTGTCATATTTGTATCATAGAGCAAAAAAACAAATAAATCCTCATGAATGATGTGGGATTTGGTGGACGAACCTTTGAGATTATGACATACTGAAGGCACAGGACCGGAGAAAACGGGACGAAAAGGGGAGAAGCCATGCCGAAAAACATGCCGAAAGGGAGTCTCATCACCATCCAGAAGCGGGAGCTTCCCGCAGACTATCGGATGCCCCAGATGGAGATGGCCCAGGAGCACTATTCCCTGGGGCTGATCCTGTCCGGAGACCGCCGGGTGATCACGCCCCTTCAGCATATCGACTACCATCCCGGGGACGTGCCCCTCATGCCGCCCCTGGTCTACCACCGGACCATCCCCCAGAGCGACGCGCCCTATAAAAGCTATCTGGTGAAGATCTCCCCGGAGTGCATGGAGGAGTTTGCCCGGACCATCGACCGCACCATCTCCGAGACCCTTTTTGCGGAAAAGATCGTGCGGCTCCCGAAATCCCGTGTCCCCGCAGCCATGCAGCTCTTCGCCGATCTTCTGGAGGAATCCGAAAAGCAGGTCCCATACAAAGAGGAGATCATGAAGGGAGAGCTGTTCCGCCTGCTGACCTTTCTCTGGGAAAACCGGGAGAGCGTGGGGGGCGGACACTTTCGCAGCGAGCTTTCCAGAGAGATCCTGGAGGCCCTCTACCGGATCGAACAGGACTATGACAGGCCTCTGTCCCTGGAGGAGGTGGCGTCGGAGGCAGGCTTTACCCCGGCATATTTTTCCAGGGTCTTTCGGGCCCAGCTGGGGCTCCCCTTTTCCGAATACCTGAACAATGTGCGGATGCGGCATGTGGAGGAGCTGCTGACCCAGACCTCCAAAACCGTCTCCGAGATCGCCATCGAGACGGGCTTTTGCAACGGAGACTATCTCTCCGCCAGGTTCCGCCGGCATGTGGGAATGACGCCCTCCGCCTATCGGAAGGCAAACCGTCAGGCGTAGATTTTTCCACGCAAACGGTAGAAAAAAACAGTGAAAAGGCACGACAAGCGCCCGGATTGATGATATAATTCTAGTGGTGTGATTTTATGTAAAGCAAGGCCGTAAGAAACCGTAAAAGAGGGCTCAAATGTCACGTAAGATACTGGCTTTACTCATACAAAGGGCTCCGGATCCGGAGATGAGGCAGTTTGCCTCCGTCTTTCTCCGGGAGGCGAGGGCGAATGACTGCGATGTGGTGATCTTCCCGTCCGTGCAGGATTTCGCCGGATTTGAGCTGCTTCCACTCTTAAAGCGTCTGGGCGTCAAGGGGATCTTCCTCATCCCCAGCGCGGAGATGAGCGAAGCCTTTGTGAAACGCAATTCCAGGATCCCCATGATCTGCGGCGGACCGGAGCTGGGGAAGGAAAGCGTCGGCATGCTGCTTCAGACCATGGGTCTGATCCGGATCAAAGAGGCTCCCGAAAAAACGGAGGATCTGTTTGCCGGTCTGGCCGGTGAAGGCGGAGACGCGATCTTCCGGAATTTTAACGGATTTTTGAAGGAACTTCAGAAGATGCATTCCTTCGAGGAGCTGCGGGCCAAGGCGGAGAGCTTTGCGGCAGAGGTGGCCGGAAAGCCGTGCTTTACGCTGATGCTGGACGGGGTGCTTCCGGAGTTAAGGGAAGAGACCGAGAGTCCGACGGTATACTTTTTCAGTGAGCTGAAGGGGGCGGAGAGCTACTCCGTGCTGGTAAACGACAAGGCGTATTTCCCCGGGGAGGACTTCCGGACCTGGATCCTCTTCCTGGCCATCGGGATCCAGCTGATGAAGGCGCGGGAGTTGGGCAGAAGTGTCCGTTCAAAGCTGGAGGAGACCACCCACGCCCTGGCAAAGGCCAGCGAGGACAAGACCATCACCAGAAGGATCGCGGCCCTGGCACCGGAGGAGCAGGAAGAGCTTCGCAAGGTGGAAAAGCTCCTGAACGAGAATCTCTTTACCTATCACTTCCAGCCCATCGTCAGTGCGGAATCCGGGGAGATCTATTCCTACGAGGCACTGATGCGCGTCCGGCCGGACAGCGGCCTGGAGGGGCTGAACCCGTACCTGATCCTGAAATATGCGGAGCTGACCGGAAGACTGGGGGATGTGGAAAAAGCCACCTTCCTCAACGTCACCGCCATGATCGACGAGCATGCCGACGAGATCGGCTCCCATCTGGTCTTTATCAACAGCCTTCCCGGCGTACAGCTCCTTCCGGACGACTATGTGGAGCTGGAGTCCGTTCTCTGGGAGCACTCCAAGAACGTGGTGGTGGAGATCACGGAGCAGACCGAGGCGGATGAGCACGAAGTCCGTGCCATCAAGAGACGCTATGAGCAGCTGGGGATCCAGATCGCGCTGGACGATTACGGAACGGGCTATTCGAATGTCATGAACCTGCTCCAGTATATGCCGGCCTATGTGAAGATCGACCGGTCCCTGCTGGCGGATATTGACAGACATCCCAAGAAGCAGCGCTTTGTCCGGGAGATCATCGACTTTTGTCATGACAACTCCATCCTGGCGCTGGCAGAGGGGGTGGAGACCTGGAAGGAGCTGCGGGCCGTGATCCGGATGGGGGCGGACCTGATCCAGGGATATTACACGGCCATGCCTTCCGCGGAGCTGATCTCCGAGATCGACCCGGATATCAAGCGGGAGATTGTGCGCTATCAGGAGGAATACCGGGATGGCCGCAAGCAGCAGGTCTATATGCCGGATGAATCGGGCCGCATCAACCTCGCATCCCTGCAGCAGGGCGAGCACAGCTGCCTGCTGGTGGGCAAGGGCGAGAGGATCCAGGATGAGGTAGTGATCGCCGGAAGAAGCGGCCAGCACTGCAATGCGCATCTGGAGGTGGCAGCCAACTACCGGGGACGGATCACACTGGAAAATGTGTTCCTCACCGGCATTCCCGGGAAGCCCTGCATCGAGATCGGCGAAAACAGTGATGTGACCCTGGTCCTCGCCGGCGGCAATCAGCTGGACAAGGGCGGTATCCGGGTACCCAACGGATCGCGCCTGACCATTGAGGGCATGGGAAATCTGAAGATCGATCTGGACACCCAGGAGCCCTACGGAATCGGAAACGATCTGATCTCCGCCCACGGGGATCTCTTCTTCGACCAGAACGGCGAGATCGTCATCGACATCAAGGGCCGGTACGGCATCGGCATCGGTTCCGGCATGGGCGGCAAGATCACCATACTCCGGGGAAAGTTCCGGCTGGGTGTGAAATGTGACACCGGTGTCGGAGTTGGTTCCTTCCACAGCAAGGAGGAGATTGCGATCCAGGGCTGTGAGATGATCATGGATCTGGCGGTGACAAGAGGAGTGGCCATCGGCTCCGTGGAGGAGAACGTGCGGCTGGCTGTCACGCAGGCATCCGTGACCTGCGATGCGGAAGGGACCGAGGTGGTGGCTTATGGAACCATCACCGGAAAGCGGGCGGATCTCCACTTCTTCGACACGGCGGTCTACTGCACCCTGCGGGGAGAATGCATCATCGGTGTCGGCTCTCTCGGAGGCGCCACCTATTACAGGCAGGAGCGTGCGACCCTCCGGGTCACCGGAAGCGGCGCCAAGGCGCTGGCCTTCGGCGGATATGGGGAGGAGGTCTGGATCGATATCCTGGACTCCGATACCGAGGTGGACGTCAGCACGGCCATGCAGCGGGACACCATGGCTCCGGAGGATCACATCCGTATCAAGCACGGCCGGAACCGCTTCATGGTAAACGGATACGATTATCATCACGAAGTGGATCACGAATAGACAAAACGAAAAAAGCATCACGGGCAAAGAAAACGGTACGGAAGATCACCATCTTCCGTACCGTATTTTTCTGTAGAGCTTCTTTGTCTGAAAGTAGAGGAGAAAGGCGGCAGTCGACTTTTGATGGAGCCGGATCAGCTCCTGCTCCTCCGCCACCACCCGCTCTTTGTAATACCGGTTTTCCTGAAAGTCAGGGAAGGTCTCCCGCATTTCCCGTCCCAGAGATCCCAGGAACCGAAGGTCTTTTTTCAGGGGGCTGAGCATGTAGGAAAAAAGCGTATTTCGGTAGAACAGATCCGTGAAGGCATATTCCACCTCCTCCCGGAAAGCATCCAGGGCACCGGTCCGGGCGGCATCCTGCAGCATCACCCGCATGGCGCTCATCCGGTCCTCGTAGGATTTCATCCGGTAGGTGTGGGTGGTGGAGTCCGGGTTCTGATAGTAAAAATACAGAGCCTCCGGGACATGCTCATAATGCCTGTAGCGCATGACCAGGTCCAGAAAGGCCGCATTGTCCTCATAGGAGATGTGCTCCTGGAACCGGAAGGGCGGGTCGAAGAAGATGCGGCGTTCGTACAGCTTGGTGACCACCGGTCCGGGGAGCAGGAGAAGGCTCTTTCGCCGCTGCACATCCGTGACCCCGGTCTGCTCCGGGAGATTGCACACCTCACGCTCCGTGGGCACCATGGTCTGGCTGCTCACGCGGCACAGGTCGCACCCCACCACGTCGGCTCCGGTCTCCACTGCCTTCCGCAGGAGCTTTTCGAACATGTCCGGTGCGGCCCAGTCATCCGCATCCATAAAGCCGATATAGCGTCCCTGCGCCCGGGCCAGTCCCAGATTCCGGGCCCCGCCCTGACGGCGGTTCTCCGGGGAGCAGATCCCCACCACCCGGCCGGGATAGCGCTCCTCGTAGCGTTTGATGATCTGCGCGGATCCGTCCGGGGACGCATCATCCACGGCGATGATCTCCAGGCTTTGCAGGGTCTGTCCCACCAGCGAGTCCAGACAGTATTCCAGTTTTCCGCCGGCCTCCATATTGTAGACCGGCACGATGACGCTGACTTCTACCATGCCCCTATTATATCCCACCCCCAGCCCCGTTCCAAGTGCTATTTCGTGGGGATGGGGGACGGTTCCTGGGGATCAGGGACGGTGCGTGGGGATTGGGGACGGTTCCCGACCGCCAGAGGACGGCGGTCGGAAACCGTCCCCGAATCCCCACATCCCCGAATCCCCACATCCCCGAATCCCCACATCCCCGAATCCCCACATCCCTGAATTCCCGCGGTTATTGACATACGAGGCGGATTTTGCCATAGTAAACAAAGCAAATCTGCCGGATACAAAACAGCTTCGCCGGGGTATGCGGCAGGCTCGCCGGATACAAAACAAATCACGCCGGGAAACAAAACAGATCCACTGGGAAACAAGGCAAGTCCGCCAGTGGACGGGCAGGGAGAAAGATGAAAAAACAGATCGGCGTTATCGCGGATATCCACAGCAATTTCATCGCCTTTCGGACGGCGGTGGAATATATGGAAAAAAGGGGCATCACGGAGTATTTCCTTCTGGGGGATTTCATCTCCGATACCACGGATACCAGGGAAACACTGAAATACCTTTACCGGCTCATCGGACGGCATGAGGTCTATGTGCTCCGGGGAAACCGGGAGGAGTATATGATCGGGCAGAGACAGGTCCTGCGCGGACTCTCGGATGCGCCAGAGTGGATCTGCGGCTCCGCCAGCGGGAACCTCCTCTATACCTATCGGCTGTTAAAGGAGGGGGACCTGGACTTTTTTGAGGCCCTCCCCATCACCTTCCGGTATGAAGGGAAGGGATTTCCGGATATCATCTGCTGCCATGGCTCCCCGGAAAACAGCCGGGAGCTTCTGCAGTTTGACGGGGAAAACACGAGAGCGTGGCTTCACCGGATCGATGCGGATTACCTTCTGGCGGCCCACACCCATTATCAGGGAGAGCTGGAATTCGAGGGAAAACACTACTTTAATACCGGCTCCTGTGGCATCGCCATCGGTGCGCCGGGGCTGGCCCAGTGCCTGATCCTCCATGGGACGGATGCGGAGGAACCGGAGGGACCTGCCTGGAGCGCGGAATTCCTGAATCTTCCCTACGATGTGGATGCGGTTATAGATGCCATGTACGAAAAGGGACTCATGGAGACGGGGCAGTGGTTTATCTGCAACAATATCCACATCCTGCGCACCGGGGAGGACTACACGCCGGAGCTCATCGAGACTGCCATGAAGCTGCAGGAGGAGGACACCGGGGAAAAAGCCGACTGGCCCCACATCGGAGAAGGATATTTCGAAAGGGCAGCCGGGATCCTGGGGATCGGGGATTATCGGATCAAAGAAGGATAACCCGGCAGCGCCGGGGAAAAAGGGCCGGGAGTCCGGTCCGGAAAGCAGCAACAAGAAGCGGCAACAAGAAACAGCAACAAAAAGCAGCATAGAGAAGCAACAAAAGGAAGCGTCAAAGGATAGCGGTTTGAAGAGGGAAAAGAGTGCATCCCCGAAAAGAAATACCGTGCACCGAAGGATTCCCGGGAGAGCGGCCGCTGCTCCCCTGGTGTTTCTGCTGCTTCTTTTTGTACTTCTGACAGCCGCCGTGATCCGGCAGGCGGTGGGAGACCGGATCCCGGCCAAAAAGGCGGCAGCAGCGGGCAGCTCTTTGGCGGGCGGATCCGGGGTGACGTCCGAAGGCGGCGGACAGGCGCAGTACTTCGGCCCCCGGATGTTTGTGCCGGATGCGTCCCAGGTGTCCGAACGCTCCGTCCTGCCCTGCATCTATCTGGAGACGGAGGAGGAGATCGGTGACAGCTACGGCACGGCCCGGATCCTCATCACGGAGAATCTCTCCGGAGAGGAGGCCACCGTCTATGAAGGCGGGACCCAGATCAAGCTCCGAGGCAATTCCACCAGATGGCGGGACAAAAAGCCATACAAGATCAAGCTGGCAAACAAGGCGGATCTTTTCGGCATGGGAGGCAGCAAACACTGGGTCCTTCTGGCAAACGACATCGACCACACCCTGATCCGCAATAAGCTGGTCCTGGATTTCGCCCGCTCTGTGGGAATGGAAAACGCCAGCAGATCCGTGCTGGTGAGTCTGTACCTCAACGGGCGCTATGAGGGCGTGTATCAGCTGACGGAGCAGATCCGGGTGGAGGAACACCGGGTGGAGATCCACGACTGGGAGGATGCCTTCGGGGAGAGAAAGGCGCTGCCCGCGGAGGAGGTGGAGGATGATGGTGTCCCGCAGACCGGCGGCTTTTTGCTGGAGGCGGATTTTTATTCTCCCTCCGATGCAAAGCTCAGCCATCTCATCACGGCCTTCAAGCAGCCCTTCTACTTCAACACGCCGGAATATGTGCGGTTTGATACGGAACTGTACCAGTATACAAAGGATTACATCCAGTCCTTCGAATACGCCCTCCACGCTTCGGACCATACCTATCACGCAGCGGATACCCATTATGAGGGACGGGGGGATTATTATGACTACAGCGCCGGGGTCTGGCGCAGCACCGTTACCGAGTCCGACTATCACAGCCAGCGTTTCGACGGCATGCATTATACCCAGCTCTTCGACATGGACTCCCTCCTGCAAAACCTCCTGATCTGCGAGATCAGTGCCAACTGGGACTGCATGAAGAACTCCGTCTTTCTGTACAAGGATATCGAAGGACCTGCCTATATGGGCCCCCCTTGGGATTTTGACTGGGCCTTCGGCAATATCAACATGTACAACATCGACACCTGGATCCCCACCAAATGGCAGACCACCTGCGGGTATTTTACCAGGGAGCAGTATTACCAGTCGGTGCAGTGGAACCGGTACCTTATCCGGGATCCCTACTTCGTGATGCGCTTTTACGAGCTGTATCACGCCGTCAGGGAAACCTCGGTACAGGATCTGCTGGATGCCGCCGAAGGGTACGAAAGTTACCTGGCCTATGACGGCGCGAAAAATGACGAGCGGTGGGGATATACCTACACCGAGCGGTACTACAGCGGTGTCCGCCCCGGGGACTACGTGGAGAGCTGTGAGAGGCTGCAGGAATTCCTGACACAGCGCATCGTCTGGATGGACCGGCAGTTTGCGGACTATGAGACGCTTCTGGCATCCCTGGGCGCCTATGTCCCGGACCGGGAGATCACGGGAGAGCTTCTGGAAGTGACGGCGAAGGGAGACGCCAGGGTGACGGTATCCCTGGGCGCCTACGGGGACCGGTCGATGAGCGCCGAGCTTCAGATCAACGGCACCGGGCGCATGGAACTTCCCCTGTCAAAGGACGGGACAGCTACGGCAAAGATCCCGGCGGAGCTTCTTCGAAGCGGCGGGAATGTGGTGGAGATCCGGCCCGTGGATGATGAGGGGCAGTATCTGTACCCGGGTGAAAAGCCCGACATCCCGGCGGTATCCGGTCTTCTGACCTTCGAACTTCCGTAAACAGCGTACGCTAAACAGCGGATCCGGCGCAGAACCGGCCGGATGGCGAAACACCGGGGTTTGTGATAGAATACGAAAAACAGATTATGACAGCGAGGTACCTCTCATGAAAAAGATCGTCCTGACCGGCGGCGGCACCGCCGGACATGTCACGCCGAATATTGCGCTGCTTCCCGCACTGCGGGAGGCCGGCTTCGAGATCTCCTACATCGGATCCTATGAGGGAATGGAAAAAAAGCTCATCACGGATCTGGGGATCCCCTACACGGGGGTAGCCACCGGAAAGTTCCGCAGATATATGGATCCCCGGAATTTCACGGATCCTTTTCGGGTGTGGAAGGGATACCGGGAAGCGAAGGCATATCTTCGCAAGAACCGCCCGGACATCGTGTTTTCCAAGGGAGGCTTTGTCAGTGTCCCCGTGGTGAGAGCCGCCGCGTCCCTGAAGATCCCCTGTGTCATCCACGAGTCCGACTTTACCCCCGGACTGGCCAATAAGCTCTGCATCCCCGTGGCCACAAAGGTCTGTTGCAACTTCCCCGAGACCCTGGAGATGCTGCCCGCAAAGAAAGCCGTCCTCACCGGATCCCCCGTCAGGCAGGAGCTTCTCTCCGGCAATGCGGAGGCGGGACTGGAACTTTGCGGATTTACAAAGGAAAAGCCGGTCCTGATGGTCATCGGCGGAAGCCAGGGTGCCTCTGCGGTGAATCAGGCTGTTCGGGATGCGCTGCCGGCGCTGCTGACCCAGTTTCAGATCGTGCACCTGTGCGGCAAGGACAAGATGGACAACCTGCTCCTTACAAAGCCCGGATATAAGCAGTTTGAGTATGTGACCACGGAGTTAAAGGACCTGTTTGCCATGGCGGACCTGGTCATCTCCCGGGCGGGAGCCAACGCGATCTGCGAGCTCCTCACTCTGCAAAAGCCCAACATCCTCATCCCCCTACCCGGCCGCAACAGCCGCGGGGATCAGGTGTTAAATGCCCAGTCCTACAAGAGTCAGGGCTTCTCCGAGGTCATCGATCAGGACGATCTGACCACCTCCGTTTTGGTGGATGCGGTCCGGCACCTCTACGAGCATCGGCAGGAATACATCGATACCATGGCGAAGAGCAAACAGAC
>JAEEGL014335669.1_pt1 | contig 24127 bp, 44 predicted proteins | sample 9134231 | NCBI WGS metagenome assembly JAEEGL01 (sample SAMN16246548, study PRJNA631951) | gut metagenome | biome: gut microbiome; feature: rumen; material: fiber-attached | host: Bos | place: Iran: Karaj | collected 2018-10
ATAATTATCTATTAATTAATTATCTACGATTAATTAATAGTAATTATATATTATGCTTAATCAGTAATCAGTAATGTAATTACCATATATATTATATATATAGGTAATGGTAACCTGGTAATGCAGTACAAACTATTGAAAACCAAATAGTTACGAAGAATGAAAAAATGAGGACGGTAATGGTAATATGAGAAAATTACAGATGGAAAATCAAAGATAAAAATACAAAGAATTACTAATATATGCAGAAATCAGCCTTTCAGCTAAGAAGCTTATTACTCTCATTTGGTATCTGTAATTTTCTTCACCAAAATTCTTAATCGTCCATTTAGCCCATTTGTCTATATCTTCATAACACTATTCTTGTATAGAGAATTCTTCCAGAATATCAAACATGAATTTCATCATTCTGTCAAAGTTTTCCCACGTCATGAGGAAGCAGCAGTTTCCAATCATATGTGTAGAATGTAGAAGGTGGTCAGAATATGGATTATTTTGGCCGTACTTTTTATTAAGGATGTTAATAATACTTTCTATATCCTGTCTTCTGTGGCATAAAGCATATTGGTTGATAATCGGCGTACCAAAATTGAATACAGTATAAATTTGGCATTCATTAGCATTTGGAAGACGATTAACAGTAAACTGTCTTCTGTAGTGGTTGAAGCCTATGTAATCAGACGTTTTTCCATTCTTCCATATGTTATACATTGCAACCATTTCTGACCAGACAGGGTTGAGGTAATTCTTTCCAATATTCTGTCTTACGTCATAAAGTATATGATTTTCATCTTCATGGAGGTTGTAATCGCGGATCTGATTTTCCTTATGGTAAACGATGTAGATTTTGTAGTTATTCATATTGTAAAATTAATTTATTTTTGTATTCACTTATATTGTATGATTATACGATTAAGCTTTACATTTGAGTTTTTGGGGTTAGTATTCTTATTCATTAGCGATAAAAGTAATTTATAATATTTAACCGCGAAAAATTAGAGATAAAAAAACACAGACTATTCATCACGAACTGTCTGTGGTTAAAAAATTAAATAAAAATTTATATTAATGAAAAAATAATTTTTATAAAAAAGATAATTTATATGTATTATATCTATATTACTTAATTAAATCAGTATTGTTTTTCTTTTTAGTATTATTTTGCTTTATTATGCAACCTTTGCAACCTTCTTGTTTACTTTGTTTTTGCTAATCATTTCAGCAAGATAATCTTCATCGATATTATTGATAATTCTGTCTACCAAATAATCAATATGATTAACCTCATTACCTAACCTGTCTGTATAGCCTTCAAATAAATCACCTAAATAATCTGTAACACTATCAATAGATTCTTTTGTAATTTCATCAATACATTCTTCAGACAGACCATTATCAGTGTCGTAATACATTTCATCAATTTCCTCATTAGAAAGATTCTTGTGATATTTTTTAATAATATCATACACCCACTCATTATATTCTAATTCAGGCCAAAAACTCTCACCATAATGGAATGCTGCAACATTTTCATCACGTAAACCGGCAAATTCAGCGTCGATACCAAAATAGCCGTCATATACAATAGCACAAGGAAAATAAACACCAAATATCTTCAGGTAATTTATTGCATATGCACCATAATAATGACCATTATCTAAATAGTATTCATTCTTTTCGCCTTCAAACTTAAAGTTGTCATTCTTGATTAACTTCTTAAGTTCTTTTCTTAATTCTCTTGTATTCATAATTCTTATTTTTTAAATTAATATTCTTGTTTCTTAATCACATTGCAAAGATAATACTTTTATTTAAATTTAAAAAATTTTTCTTAAATTTTTAGCGGTGTTTAGCGGAAAAGCGGTGTATTTAGCATATGCTTGCATAGTTGTCTGAAAAATTATTATTCTGGAAATAAATACTAAAAATAAATTTATTATTCATATGAGTAAAACTATAGTAAAGGGTGATGAATTAATGCTTTTTAAAGATAATAAATCACTTGCATATGCTACATCACACACACTTTCAATAACTGGTAATACAGTAGATATTAGTTCTAAAGATCATGGTTATTGGGGCGCATCAGAAATTGGTAACATCACTTGGGAAATTACTTCAGAAAATCTTTATGTTGATTCTGAATTTGACGGTCTTTTCTCAGCAATGGTTGCTAAATCTCCAATCACTGTAACATTCGGCCATCCAAACGCTTATAATGCAAACGGTCTTGGTAGTTCAGACAACTGGATTCCAGATACATCAGTAGGTGCTAAGTATTATTAGGGCCCTGCAATTATCACTTCATTGCAAGCAAATGCTAATACAGGTGAAAATGCAACTTATTCAATCACATTGACAGGTAACGGTGCACTTGAACAAAAGACAGTAGCTTCTGAATAATCTTAAAAACGAATAAATATGCTTCTTCTATTCAGAAAAGCGGTATTCATTTTCAAATTCATTAAAGTAATTTTTAACCCCGACCAAATCTCTGTATTTGATCGGGGTATTTTAATTCAGGTGTAATTTTGTTAATCTTGATAAAGCTTATTTCCATATTTTAGCATTTCTCAGCGATATATTTGCACATTTAGCATTTGCTTGCTTAATTCCTGGAAAAAATCAGGCCTTCTTTAAGCACTATAAATATTAAAAATTAAAGATTTAAGATTATGAAGATCGTTATAAAAGGAGAAGAGTTGGAACTTAAATACAGTTTCAGGGCATTGATTATTTATGAGAACATTATGAACAAGAGTTTTGATCCAAAAGGTATCAGCGAGGTAATCACGTTTTTCTATTGTATAATTTTGGGATCCAAAAAGGATATACAGTTTACATATGATGAATTTCTTGAATGGTTGGATGAGAACCCAGCAGCTCTTGGAGAATTTTCACAATGGATATTAAAGGTCGTTGAAAAGAACAACGAACTTATGATGAAGAATGTTTCAGATGAAGACAAGAAAAAATTAGCAAAGGCAAAGGAACCAGAAAAAAACTACTGATCGCTCATGAGGCATTCAAAGTTTTGGTTATAGAGACAAAGCTTATAAGCATGGAATACTTCATGAGTGACCTTCAGGATTTTGAGGTAGAATTACTTTACGAAAATTTGAAATATGCAGATCGTCCTTCATGGGAATAGAACAGACTTTTGGCATTTATTCTGGCATAGGTAAACAGCAAAAAACATTTAGAAATTACAGATATAATGTCGTTTCCTTGGGATGAGAATTATGAAGAAAAGAATACAGAAATGACGAATGAAGACAGAGACCGCTTGAGAGAGAAAGCTAAAGCATTTGAAAAATTATTAAAAGAACAGCATGGCAAATGACTTGAAAATAACCGCGTCGTTGCAAGATAATTTAAGCGGCGGGTTAAACAATATAAGCGAAGCACTTGGCAAGAACAAGAAAAAGGCAGAGGACTGTAAAAAATCTTTACAGAATTTATCGGCGTCCGCAGGTAATGTAAAGAATTCTTTATCAGGCCTTATGTCTTCTTTGTCTTCAGGTAATTTTATCGGTTTTGGTTAGTCTATATTGGGCGCCACTACAGCAATGGGTGGTTTAACAGGCGCAATGGGAACGGCAGCAGGCGCAGCAGGCGGACTTGGTGCAGCGATGACTGCAGCTCTTGGTCCAATAGGATTAATCGTTGCAGGAATTGCAGCCGTCGGGGCGGTTGGATTTACAGCAGCTAAATCAGCGGCAGAACTTGATAAAAATCTTGACAGTTTGTAGTCTTTGACAGGTCTTGATGATTCTTCAATGAAGGCGATGTCTAAAGCCGCCGTTGATATGTCTAAAGACTTTAAGGCGAGTGCAGGCGATATAGTTGATTCAATGAAATTAATTGGATCACAGGCGCCGGTATTGCTTAAGGATCAGGAAGGATTAAAGGAAGTAACAGCAGCAGCAAATACTTTAGCAGAAGCAGGTCAAATAGAAGTCGTTGATGCAGCGAAGGCAATCACTACCACAATGAACTAGATGAATGTTTCAGCGAGTGAAGCGTCAGGAATTATTAACACATTAGCAGCAGCCTCTCAATAGGGCGCAGCAGATATTGCATACTTGAATACAGCATTTGAAAAAACAGGTACACAGGCAAAATCTGCAGGCATGAGTTATTCTGATTTAGCGGCAGCCGTTGAGACGGTCGCACCAAAATTCTCTTCAGCAGAAATTGCAGGAAGTAAATTGCAGGCGACTTTACTTGCATTATCTGTTTAGGGCAATGATAATTTTAAGCCGGCGGTTGTCGGTATGTCATAGGCACTTGATAATTTGGCAAAAGCGGAATTGACAGATGCTCAAATGAAGGAATTAGTCGGCGCAAGTCAAATAACTATGTTGCAGGCACTTATAGACGGTAAAGAACAATACAAAGACTTTACAAAAACACTTAAGGGTACCAATACAGCATATGAAATGATGCAGCAGAACAATGATAATCTTGAAGGAACTATAACAAAGCTAAAATCTTCATGGGATGCATTGATGATTTCTCTTGGTCAATCATCGTTGATACAGGGAATAATTAGCATATTTCAACTTTGGATGGATGCAGTACGTGACTGCATAAACTATATTTCTGAATTATTGGATCAACTTCCTGGTTTTGCTAATGGTGTTTCTTTTGTAGATGCTCTTGGCGCAGCAATAAAAGCATTAACGATCCCGGTTAAAATTGTATGGGAATTAATCGCGGTTGCTATATCTGCTATTATAACTTACTGGAATACATTGGTAAAGACAGTACAATGGGTATGGGATAAGCTTAGGTCTATTATGTCTGATATGGGCATATTTAAGCCTATACAGAAAGGTCTTACAGCTGTTATAGACTGGTTTAAGAAAATGATAGATTATGTATTGGGTTTATGGAATAAGTTTAAGAAAGCTATTGGAATGGACGTTAAGGAAATTAAACAAGAAGCTATTAAACTTGATGACGCGCCTACCTCTACAGGAAATAAGAGTACGCAAACAGATGTTAAATTACCAAATACTATTACAGGAAAGAAAACAAAGGTAAAAGTTAAGGTTGAGGCAGAAGAAGGAAGTATTGACGCTCTTAAGAAAAAGATGTCAGATTTGCAAAAATCTCTTACCTCAAAAAATCTCTCTGTTGTTGATATTGAAAAGACAAAGAAGCAGATAGCAGACTTACAGAAGGAAATCGACAAGAAGGAAATGGAACTAGGTATAAAAGCAAAACCTGGTAGTCTTGAATATATTGAGAATGAAATAAGCAAAATCGATGATTAGCTTAAGAAGCTTGATCCAAAAATCGATTTTGTAAAGATTCAGGAATTGAAATTAGACAAGGGCGCTCTTGAAGATATGAAGAAGGAAGTCGAGAACGCTCTTAAGGAAGTTGTTGTTGAAGGAAAGGCCTTTAAGTCTGACGCGAAAGAAGGGTCGCTAAAATATGCTAAAGACAGAGTCTCTTACTATAAAACAAAGATAGAATATGCAGTAGACGATTCAGATTATCAATACTGGAAAAAACAATATGATACATGGAAAGACAAGGCAGAACAGCTTGAATTGAAGATTAACGCTGATATGTCTGACGCGGCAAAAGGCTCAATGAAATGGTTGTCTGAAAAGAAGGCATACTGGCAGGGTAAACTTGATATTTCTGCTTATGGCACACCTGAATATGTTAAGGCAAAGAAGGAAATCGATAAACTTACAAAGGAAGAGAATAAGATTAAACTTTAGGTCGAAATTGACGGTATGACAGACCTGGAGAAAACTTTTACAATGTTGGACGGTTTTCACGCTATAGACGGTGTTATTGGATCTTTTGAAAGTTTATCAAACGCTATTAATGAGAACGCAAACGCATGGGAGATATTCATGGGTATTCTTTAGGCTTTTGAAAGTGTCATGGCAGCGGTTAATACAGTTTCACAAATTGCAAATATGTTGTCTGGTATTTCTGCTGGTGTAAAGACCGCTGAGACCGCTTCTACATTAGCAGCTTCAACAGCGGAAAAAGAAAAAATGGCGACAGATACAGCAGCAGTGGCACCGACTACAGCGCAAACAGTTGCTAATAAAGCTCTTGAAGTTTCTTACCTTGATTTGGCTTCTGCAATGATATTTGCAGCACACGCTTCTATTCCTTTTGTGGGCGTTGGTATTGCTTCTGGCTTAATAACTACTATGTTAAGTGTTTAGGCAGCGACAAAGGCCGCTACAATGGCTATGGCAGCTTTTGAGACTGGTGGTATTATTGGTGGAAATTCATATCATGGAGATAAACTTATTGCTAGGGTAAATTCTGGAGAAATGATTCTGAACGGAAGACAGTAGAGAAATCTTTTTGACGCTATTAATGAAAACAGACTTGGCGGAGAAAATTCTAACAGATTATACGGTGAAGTTAAGGTTAAGGGTCAGGACTTATATATCGCTTTATCAAACTTTGGAAAGGTTAAGTCTACTCTTGGAAAACAGATAGGAATTCGCTAATATAGATAAAATAAAGCAAACTAATACAAATGGCTTATTTACACGGACAGTTTAAGGATTTTGCAGACAATACTATTGAGGTACAGATCCGCTCAAAGAATACAGAATACACAGAATATGAAATATCTGATTCAGACTTGGCGGATATACATTTTGCAGCAGAACCGGTAGAAATTTCTTGCAGCATTGATGATTTGTTTACTCATGTCATAAAGAAATCATGCACCATAAATTTGGTAACAAAAATATATCTTGGGAACAGTTTCTTCGCTACAAACGAGGATTCTGTTTCTGTAAAGGTATACAAGAACAATAACTTGATTTTCTGTGGATTTGTAGAACCATATACATATTCACAGGGCTATGCTCATGTGTATGATGAATTCACACTTAATTGCATTGATTATATGTCTGTATTACAGTACAAATATCTTACAGACAATCATACTTGGGCAGAATTGGTGGCAATGACTGATATATACAGTTTTAACACTTATTTGGACTGGATGGGCTTCAGAGAAATTGGTAATATATTCTATGATATGTCAAAAGTAAAGAATGAAAACAATACTATATCTTCTATTCTTGAAAAAGCGGGAATATCAATGAATGTATTTCTTGGAGATGGAGAAGACAAGATAATGAATTTTGAAGAAATGTTAAATGAAATTCTTAAATATCTTAATCTTCATATGATTCAGGAAGGAGAAGATTTTTACATTTTTGACTGGAAGACAGTAGAAAATAACAAACAAAATCCTTGGACGTGTATTCTGAAGAAAAAACTCTATGACGATAATATGGAGGAAATCGAGAACAATACAACCCCGACTTCCAACCTGGTTTTGTCAAATAAAACTATTTCAATGAATGATTATTCTTCTTCAGATACAAATCTGTCTATGTCTGAAATCTATAATCAAATAAAAGCTAAATGTACTTTATCTTCTGTAGAGACAGCGGTCACATCACCGACTGTAGAAGAAGATTTGTTAAGTTATTTTACCGTCAGAGAATTATTCATGACAGAATTCAACTCATATAGTGGAAATGGTTGTACAGACAGACTTAAGAAAATGTTAAGGTCAAACGCGGCGACAGACTGTTATTCTTCTGATATAGGTAACGCGAAATATACTTACACTTATGCAAGTCAGGGTGGTGGTGGATCATGGGAACTTGACGCAAATAATCAATGGTCAATAATTGACTGGTACGTATAGTGGTGCTATAATCCAAACTGGACGCTGAAATGGTCAAACGCTATTGTTAATGACATGGGAGACTTGAACGGTCAAACTCACATTAATTAGCAGAAAATCATGAAATTGTTAAGAGAACATGATTCACTACCCGCTATTATTCGTATATCAAAGATTAAAGATCCAATAACGGACAAAGGGGCAGACAGACAACACGCGCTTTTAACATCACCGGAGACTTACCTGGTTGTTTCTGTAAACGGTCAGGAAAACGATTCAGAGGCTGGTGCAGCAGCAGCAGACACAAGACATGAAGAAGCAGCTGGAACAGACGGAATTATGCAGTGGAATAATTTAACAGCAGCAAACTATTCACCGGACTCAGACGATGATATAAACTTCTTGATTCTTTAGGGAAAATTAGCACTTTCACCAAAAATAAAAGTTTCTGGTTATACGGGTTGGGATATACACTATTCAACATCTGGTGCCGGCAGAGGACCACAATTCGCACTTTATAAAGCTCCTGGCAGATCTAAAGAAGCCGCAGACAATATATCTTTTGGTGAGATTAGAGACAAGGTTTATTATTTTGAGGATAATCATCCTGGAGAGACTACATTGAATTCTGAGACTGTCAAAGATTATTACACAATAGGAAATGATTCAAAATTCTATATAGCAAATTCTCAGAGAGATTCTTTAATACCAATAGGTGATTCAGAGGGATATAAACAACGACTGTTTTGGAAGAATACCGGGGCAGCGACTGCAAAGCCTGTACCTGATCCATATGAGGTTTATATGTATCCTTTTGAAGACTATAACAATTATCACGCTTATAATTATGATTATACAGCTGAATGGAATGACTAGGATGAATACAAGAAGTTTCCTGTTTTGGAATGTTAGCTGAAAATAGGCGACAAATATTGTGTAGAAATAACAGAGGGACTTCTTAAACAAAATCCAAAATATCAATGGTTAAAACTTGAACAGTGCCCGTACTTAAAAGATGAAGACGGTAATCAGACAACGCAAAGAAAAACTACTTTTACAATAGGTTTTGACCCGGAAATAGGGCAGCCGATCATTGGAAAAGAATATGATTTATGTAACACTGTTGAGGGCAAATATTCAGAGAAAACGGGAACAGCTATACCGATAAAAAAATCTGACAAATTATCTGGCGCACTTGAATTCAAAATCATAGGAGTTGTTGGAACTCAATGGGATAATATTACAAGACGTCACCCGACACTTTTCAGACATACAAAATGGTACCATAATTATGTAAACATAATGGAACACGTTTCTGCAATTTGGATAAAGGACTTCAAAATAGAGACAGACGGAACAAATGATAAGTCTGCAATAGGCGCGTCGAAGAACAAGGATATTTTGTATGTATCAGATGAGGAACGTAAATATATAAAGACTAAAGACGATATTGAATTCAAAATCAATACAGCTTTATCTAATGAAGAAGCATAGGAACTTGATATAGACAATACTGTTTCCACTTCTTATGTAACAGACTTAGACACTTCTTTAAATCTTGTTGGTGTATCACAATATGAGGATTCTTCTGTAAACAGACCTGAAAAGCTTTATGTAGACCAATATTACAATTACTATAACGCACCAAAAGTTATTCTAGAGACAGATATTTGGGACACAAGTACCGGATCTTATAACACGCTTAACACTTTTTAGATAAACGGTTTTGGAAAGATGATAGCAACAGATATTACAAGAGACTTAAGGAATAATTCTGTTAAAGTAAAAATGAGACAAATCTGATAAATTAATCTTACAAATATGATTGATATAAGAACTACTACAGTACCAAAAAGAGAAGGATCAGGAGGAAATACTACTATTGTAAACAATGGTGGTACTTCTTCTGTTGGTAATTTATACGGACATTCTATATGGGGCCAATATTTTGACGGTGGAGATATTAAAGGAACTCTTTATGATGTACACAATATTTTTGCAACCGGCAGCATAAATACAGACGGATCTGTTAATTCACATGGTGTATAGACGGAGAATATTCTTACAAAAGACATAACAGTTGGTAAATCATTAAACGTTGTTTCTGAAAGATATAAGCCAGAAATAAGAATGGGTTATGATGTTTCAAACAATGATAATAATATTTCTATACACTTATGCAATGATGAAGGTTTTTACTTTACAGACAAAGACAGAAATCTTGGTTTTGGTATATTACCCGACTATCTGTCTTGTGGACTTGATATAGGATCTACAAACTTTTACAGCGGGGCATAGGGTTGGAGAATAACAAACGACGGAACAGCAGAATTTCAAAATCTGAAAGTAAATGGTAATCTTGATGTTTATTCTATAACATACAATGAAATGAAGGCGACAAACGGTATTCTTTTGGTAACGGACGCCGCTCAAATACTAAAAGTTGTTGAAGACGAGAATACTGGAGACTGGATATTTACTACAGATGAATTTCCACCTTTTGCACAGAATGATATTGTTTAGGTATAGTATAAGGTATCACAGACGAGAATATTTCAGATGAAAGGAGAAGTTGTTTCTGTAGCACAGGACGGAGAAAACACGGTACGTGTAGCGCCTTATAATACAGCGACAGGTTTTTCTTACAATTCTACTTCAACTTCAGCAGACAGACTTGGTGTAACGAAATTCACTGCAATAGATATTGAGACTTGCTAGGGCAAATATTTAATCAGAATAGGAAATAAGTCTGACGCGAACAGACAGACGATTATCAAATTAAATCCTTATGACGGCGGTTATATCGATTTTCTTGCAGACTGCAGCACACTTGCATCAGCGGCCTGCAATGATTCAACAGCTAATTCAAACAAAGGTGTTTCAAAAACAAGACTTGGAGAATTAAGCGGCGTTGTTTATAACGGTCAGGCATTAAGCGGTTATGGACTTTATTCTGATAATGTTTACTTGACAGGCGGAATAAAAAATCTTGACAATAAATGGCAATTAAATCGTGATGGATCAGGTCAGGTGGCACAGAATAAGATATATTGGGATCCTTCTGGTAATCTTACAATTAAATTATCAGATTCTTCTACACTTGACGATGTAATTAACAATATACAGACAGAAATAAATGTTTTACCCGGTCAGATTACATTATCTGTTTATGACGATTTAGAAGGAGACTTAAGAAGGACGGGTATTGATATTTCTACTGGTAAAATTATCTTACAGGCAGACAATACAGATGTATCTGGTAACTTGAATATTGTTGGAGAAAATTCTTACTTTTAGTTTATTGATGAAAATTCTAATACGGTTAGATTCAAAATGGGTAATTACCCGATCCCGACAGAAGAGAAGTTTACTGGGTCAAATATAGATGGTTATGTTGGTGGTACGGTTGGTGGCACTGATTTAAGATGGGCAACATATGGAAATTATAGTGGAGAAACTAATATTGTATCAATGGGTGAATGGAGGGCAGGTACTGTATCATTTAATAGCGGATATTTTGCTTCAGCACGGTATCATTATGGACATGGAGGTGATATACAAATTTAGGTAGAACAACCAAATGTATAGTATACAGTAACACCGGTCTTCATGAAAAAGGTAGGAAATTCTTACGTTGAACTTGGTCGTGGAAGTGCTTCTTCTTCTGGTAATTTCGTTGGTGGAGAATCAATTAATAGGTCAATTAGCGGTAGTTTTACTTTACAATCTTCTGACTTACAAGATGGAGAAACAATGATGGAGATATGGATAAAATTCTTATGGACTTGCACTAACGGAACATTTACTGACACAGCCGCTTACCACACATTAACTTTATGGTTTACTTATACACCAAATTTAGCTTTTTAGCGCTCATATATTGCTTCCAATGGTTTTGGTTTTAAATATTCTACATATACGTCAAATGATTATGTATTTTCTGATGAAGATGGAACAACTATAAGATATGGAAATGATGTTTTAGGTTTAGGTTATTTGAAGGTTGATGATAAGGCAGTACATATAGGAAAACAATTTCATGAGGCAAATTGGGTACAAAATCTTATGTATTCTTATGGCATTTACTATTCTACTGAATATCATGAACAAAATGGTAAAATGACTATAGTTATAAACAGAGGTGGGGCAGATATAAAAGGTGATGAATGGAAACATTTGAATTTTACCGGCCACTCAATGGTATTTCAAACTAATCATACTGGAACATACAGATATTTTATTGGAGGACAATATCATGAACAAACTATTAGCACTGAATCATATACGGATTTATTTACGATCCCGGCAAATTCAGAAACAACCTGTATATGGATGGGTAATAGTTGGTTGATATATTGTAAAAGTTTAGGATAATGTAAAAATATCGTGTATTGATTATCTGTACAGAAATTCTTTACACGATATTTTTTATAAATATTAAAACGACTTTTTTACATGAAAAACATTACACCGGAAAATAAACTTACACTTTAGTTTTTACTTGCAATAGTAGTAGCTTTGGTAGGATTATCACTTTTGATTATTGGAATTTTCACCCCGCCCGCCGGCATTATAGACTCTTCTGTCTTGGTGGCATGGGGAGAAATTTCCACATTTGTAGCGAGCTTAATAGGCATGGATTATCACTATAAATCGAAGATATATATAGACAAGAAAAACGGTGTATCATCATACGACAATCGAGAGACGGAAGAGCATTAAAAAATTATTTACGAAATGAATACAACAATTTTTTCTACAATAGAATTAGCAGCTTATATGAATTAGCCTTTTAAGACTTTTTAGCGCTTATATGAGGTCCTTTAGCTTTTACCAAATGAAGGATCTCATATAAAATTTTCTGTCAAAAGACTTATGAAGGATTATTTTTCACCTGAAGCTAAACAGTTTAACTTAATAGCTTATAAGGAAACAAAGGAAAATCAGACAATATATTTCATCGATATATCACATGAAGATGAAACACTTGCAGATTTAAAGAAGAAGCATATGATCCGGGGCATAATTAATTCTGACGGGACTGTTAATGTAAAAGTATGCTAAAATTCAGTGTATAATAAATACTAAAATAAAGTAATCAAAATTATGAATTACAGAAAATACAGAAAAGAAGTCAGAATTTACATGAAGAAGATAGAGAAACAATTAGCGGCAGAATATGGTCAGGTGGCAGAAGAATGGGATATAACACTTGAACAGCTTGCAGATAGTTATTAGCTTTATCTTAATATTAAAGAACAGATAGAAAAAGACGGACTTATAAAAAAATCTATACGAATAGGAAAGAAAGGCGAACCAATGGAAGTTGAAGAGAAACACCCGCTTTTTCCTGCATTATTCAATACACAGACGAATATAAATCGTATAGTAAATCAATTTGGTTTGACTTTATTTGCAAAATCGCGAATAAAAGCTAAACCAGAAATAAACGACGAAAAAGATGATTACTTAAACAGCTTATGAAAAAAGGATCCAAAATTTTGGATCCTTAATTTTTTATTCTTCTGTATCTCTTATACTCATATTAAACACTAATCTTTGCAAATAAGCATTCTCCGCCCACTCTTCTGTTATTGACTCAATTTCTATATTATCTATGAATATATCTTCATCTCTGAACCTTTTGGCGTCCAATGTATTACGAACTTCCTGTGCAATATCGATAGACTGTGAATAATCATTAGAAACACAGATAATTTCAATAGTAACATTATCATCGATAAGTCCCGCCTTTGAATAATTTGCTCGAACACCTGTCCTTTGCATGACGATATATGGAAAATTTGTATTAGCATTTGCAACTAGAGGAAATATATTAGTTGGTCTAACATTTTTTTGCAATTCCTCATTGTTAAGCAAAAATTTTCTAATATACTTTGTTATCTTTATTGACTGTATCATATTTTTACTTCTTCTTTTTTACTGTCTATAATCTTCTGAACTTCCTTGGTAAACGTCTGATTTATTGCATTAACAGCTTTTGAACCAGCCTCTGAAACTGCATTTGAAAAGAAATTAAGCGCCTGTATCTGTCCTCGATAATGGCCGTCCTTATTTCTTTCCTTGGTGCCGCGCTCGAAAAACCTCGCCCTGAATGTACCAGAATCTTTCTTTCTCGAACCCATAACATGAACAGAAAAATATACTTCATTATTCTCTTCATAAACCGTTGAACGAACGGCGTCGATAAGCCTGTCAGAATACTTCTCTGAAGACTGTGTTGCAGCGGGCAATTCTTTCTTGAAATTAGAAACTGTCTGTCTTTTAATAACAGAAGCGCCGCGCCTCATGGCCCTCTTCTCCATTCTCCTGAAGTCCTTTCCCTGAAGACTTTCCAATGTTTTGGTCAGCCCCCCGTCACTGTATGTAAAACTTACATCACTCATTTATCAATTCTGTCTGTATGATTTTAACCTGTTTAGGTCTGTCTATATCAATAGTGATAATCCTGTAGAAATTACCATTGTACTTTATCCTGTCTGTATCATGAACGTCTGTATGAAAACGAACTGTAAAGCTCTTGTGATATGCATTGAAAACCTCAAAATTCTCGATATTCAAACTTCCTGCAGTGTGATCAACATATGCACGCGCGTTATGTGCGAACTTATATTCCTCGTGTGTGTCACCATATTCAGTGGTCTGAACATCCAAATACCATATTTCTATTGTTTCATTAAGGCGTCCTGCTCCAATAATTCCCATATTTCTTTTAATTCTTAATTTTAAAGCTCCGTGTCGCGTTTTCATTGATTAACCTTATAACTATAAAGAAAACATGAAACAAAAGCGACGTGGGCAATGTTTAGACTTTATTTGCAATTACCAATGATAAGTCTTAAGCTATTGCAGAATATACTCATAACCGTGCGGTACCTTATTTGGTATTCCATAAGCTACGGACTCTCTGTTTGCATAGAAAGTCCCGACCAATAACAATATTGCATGACGAACATTTGGAAGATAATCCCCGTTTTCATCCAATAAATCATCAGGCGAATCAGGCATAACATGATTTTTTACTATTTCCTCTGCTGCTTCTATTAAATTTCCAATATAAAGATCGTCGTCCTTAAATTCAGGCTCAATATTCAGGTGCTTCTTTACTGAATCAATCGCTAACATATACTAAATTAGTTATTTGAAATATTTATTAAAGAAAAGAAGATCCAAAAGTTTTGGATCTTCTCTTTGAATTAATTATTATTGTATACAAATTTAAATTTAATCTCTATCATTTCATTGTAATTATATTCATGATTTACAAAATTTATTGGATCACCAAATTTAGCATTGAAAGTTAAATTATTCAATGTTTCATAACCCGGTATAGGTATGTCATTATTACCCCATCTAGTATTATAAGTTGAACTATCAAATACTAAATGTAATCTCAATGTATTATTGTTTACTCTGCTAAATGTTGGTACTCCTGTATTTTCTGGATTTTGCGTTAAAGGTATATTTCTATAGATTATTGGATCATTTGGCTTTTTTAGTAAATCATACTATATACAAGGTCTATAATTATTATTAAAATCTATTGCATAATAATATAAATTATAACCATTATTACGAATATTTACAAAATGTGGGTGGGTAATCCATTTTGGCTCATATTGATCATAATCTCCAGAATTTATTAATTCTGTCTGAATAAAATAAAATGGCGGTAATTTTGTATAATATTTTACATTATATGGCATATCAGCGGTGTACCACGTTTCTGTTTCATAATGATCAAATGGTGCTTGTGGTGGTATTAAATTTGGCAATTTATACTAATATTGATATAAATTTTCATATGGCATAGTATTATTAGAATATGGAGAATAAAGTGGTGAAGTTCTATATATTATATTTAAATCAACATCTTTATAAAAACCATTTTCATTTACGTTAATTATAATTTCATCACCAGAATTATATATTGTATTAGAATTATTATCTTTTATTACAATTTCATTTGCAATATTTGACATTTTTCTAATTACTTTACATATTGAACTGTCTACCCATATATTGTTTAATTCTGTCTATTGTGTTTGAATTGATGCTCCATAATAATAATTATGAATACTTGGATCATCAAATATTTGTCCTATAAATTTATTATTTTCTTCATTTGGATTCCAATAAACATCATATGGTACTTTGTCATTTATACATACATCCCATACAAAATCTTCTGGTATTGTCTCTTCATCATAAATACGTGGAGAAAGTGTTCCTGTATAAGACATCTAACCATCTCTTATTGAAATATCATTAATATATCTTATTGCACTACCTATATCACCGTTTGTTTGTACTTTTCTGTTCTATGATAATGTTCCATTATTTTCTGTAATTGGTTCTATTTCATATGTTATAGTCTTTATTGGTATAATTGAAGTACCTTTAGTAGTAGGTCTGTCAAATGGATCATATATATCTGCTATTGGCTATCTTGTTCCACTTGTTATATCATATATTTTGTAATCTGTTATTTTTGTTAAAACTTTATACTTATATTCTATAGAAGTAGGATAAGGTGCTGTGTGGTACCCATTACCAGAAATATAAACACTTGTAATATATAGATCTTTTAATGTTATTTTTATCATATCCATATCCCAATCACCAACTGTAAACTTTATTACACCGCTTGACATATATCTGTCTTCAATGGTATAAGGTATATCTTCAACCTTTACATTATCTGTATATCGTTCTACCTTTATAATCATATCTCTTCCAACTAATGGTTCTGTTGAGAATGTAAAATATTTTACTTGATTACTATATATTACCCCATTAGAATACATATCAATATCATATGTACTTGCATTAGCTGGTCTTCTATACATTGAAACATAATTTGAAGGATCGATTACATCATCTTTTGCATCTTCTAGCATTAAAGAACGTGTTGGATAAAAAAATCTAAATGATAATTCATCATATACACTTGGATCCAAAGGATCTACAACTTTTAAATGTAATTGTGGATCCATAAACCTATATTCATCCTTTATACTAAAATTAAATGTATAATTAGTTATTAAACCGTCATATAATCTCTTGACAGAAGTATCATAATCTATCATATAAGTATCTCCTGTTAATATTTCTGTTAATTGTCTAGAAACTGGTGCTTTTGAGCTATAATTAAAAGAATAATTACCAGAAGGATTAATATAATTAGTAGAAGTATCTGCTCTATACAAAACACTTGGATCAACTATATTATTGTTTTTATCTTTCATAAAAATAGAAACATCTAACATAGGTGAACATAAAGTTAATTCATAATCTTTATGCTCTCCTGTAATACTATCTACAAAACTAAAAGTGGTACTTGTATCTAAAGAATTACCTTTTAATCTTATATTATATCTACACCCATAACTTGCGCCATTATAAGGTCCATATACATATAATTCATTTGAATTATATGAAACATCTAATCTGTCAAACATATTATTAAACCCTTTCAAAACTTTGCAATACCATGTATATGTAGTTGTATTACTTGCAAAACCGTTAAAATTAGGATTTACTAAATTATAATGTTTAGTCCATAATTTATTACCCTCTATATCTGTAACTAAAGAAGTATCTGTATATTTTACATTTTGTGCATATGGATTAATTTCTTCAACTATAAAAGAATTAGGCTTGAATATCTCATAGAACATTGTATTCGCTGTATATTCATTAACTGTCCAATAAGGATCAGAAATTGTTAAAGTTTTCTAACCCTGACTTCCGTCTATACACTGGAACTTAATCTTTGTATAGCTTCCATTTTCGTTTTCTTTAACCCAATTAACACCGCTGAATGAAATGTTAAGATTTCTTACTACATGTGGGGTTGTATTAACCTCGATTTCGTACCACGTTGTATCATCTTCATTACAGATATAATGGTCTTGTAAACCTGTAACATCTATACTTGAAATAGGTGAATAGAATACAAAACTTGTATCTGCATATACAGAATCATCATATGGATCAGAAACACGTAAAGAAACATTACCTTCTGCTACTGCACCCAAAAGATTAAAGTTAAACTGTCCTGAACTGTCTACAACATTTGTTAAATTCCAACTGATATTATTTGCACCAGACAAAACAGAAACATCTAAATGGCGTGGTACATTTGGTAATGCATAATAACCGAATGAATATGCAGTATTGCTTGCATCATGAACATATCTGTCCTGAACATCATTGAACAGAATAGAAGTTATTGGCGTATAAACACCAAACTGAATATACTTTGAAGTATCTGTATAAAGTGAATCTTGTAATAAAAATCTTACAATTCCCTCCTGACTTGGATCCAAAACCCTGAACACCAAATCTCCTGAATCTTCCAACCTGTTTGAAACATCCCAACTGATTAAATCATTACCTTCAACAAAATTAAGTCTTAAAGGTCTGTGTATGCTTGGATCTGCATAGAATCCAATAGTATTGTAAACATTTTCATCAGAATTATAAGCATATCTTCCTGTATTTCCTGTAACGACAATATCAGAAATAACCGGCGTATTGATTAAGAATGTGACTTCTTTGTAAACATTTTCGTCGTCCGGGTCTGAAATCTTTACCTTATATACTGTATTTGAATCTGTAGTTAAAGAAGTAAATCCAATAGTACCTGAACTCAAATTACCATTTGGTAAATTCCAAACACTGATTTTATCATTGTTTTGTGTGCATTCAACAACCAAATTTCTTTTAACACTTGGACTTGTAGAATAACTGAATGAATATTCATTTCCCCAAAAATAATGTGCTGTCTGATCCTGGTCTGTATATTCAGACAAACCTGAAACAGATATAGAAGATATAGGTGCATATGCTGTAAATTCTGCATCTGCATATAGGTCTGCTGGATAATCTGCATCATAGAATCTGATTTTTACATCGCTATTAGTATGAGTACCCAAAAGCTTGAACTAAATCAAAACCTGGTCTTTATGAGTGCCTGAAGTTATAGGCTGTATATTTGTAATCTCAATATCTTCAGTGCCTTCCAAAATATCATAACCCATTGTTATGTCTACATTAGGCTACACTTTAACATAGAAAGAATAAACTGTAGAATCATTTGCATATGTATAAGAACTTGCTAAATCCTCAAACAATATCTGCAACTGCAACTGCTCAATTCCTTCAACATCTCTGTGTGTCAAAACAATTTCTTTATCTTCGTATAAATTAGCATTTGCTCTTGACTTTGCTCTTACCTTTACCATCTGTGTAATCGTAGAAGAATCTATAGTCAATTCTCCCGTCGACCCGTCTATTGAACAATATTTGTTACCGTCCAATATCTCCCAATCAACTTGATTATCTGTAGTATTAAGCGGCTCTAGACTTGTTTTAAGCATAACCTTATTAGAATAATACTATAAGTGCTCTTGTATAGTCAATTCAGTGGCCGGTGCATTTACACGTCTTGGAAAACCCTGAACTTTTGTTTTAAAGTTTACATATGGTATGTGGACTTCTATTCCCGCCATAAGTCTCTGTTTTATTTTAAATATTTATAAGCTTTGTTTTTAGGCCCTTAAAACAATTCTTCACTCTTCAATTCTGTGTCTTCCCATCTGACTTCTTTTCTCATCTGTATAAGCGCCTCAACCGCGTCGCTATAAGAATCAAAACCATCCTTAATATGCTCACATTTTTTACCATTTACTGTATTGCATAAAAAGTATTTGTTTTCTTTTATATTCCACACGGGCGCGTAATATATAGTATTGTTAATTCTTCTACTATTCATCATTGCTGTCTCTTTTCTGATTAATCCTTCTAACTCTTTTACATTAAGTCTCATATATTTTCTATTAATTTTGCTTTTCTTTGTTTTCTATATTCTCTTCTATATTCTTTATACTTTTCTGATTTTCTATATTCTCTATAATATTCTTTACGTTTTTCTGTTTTTTGATATTCCTTTTGATATTCTTTACGTTTTTCTGTTTTTTGATATTCCTTTTGATATTCTTTATACTTTTCTGACTTTTGATATTCTTTTTGATATTCTTTCATATCTTTTGATATTAAACCACTTCTTCTTATATTCATCAATGGTTGTAATTCTAAAATCTTTTTATCTTCTGCTTTTAATAATTCTTCATCTGATTTTATACTATAATCATCATCTGTAAATGGTAATATTTCAAAATTATCTCTCCCCTGCTCAAACAAATATAAGTCTATTGGTGTTCTTTTATCTTTAAAATGAAAATATTTTCTTCGCTCAAAATCTATTGTTTTACCAACATAAATTATATTATCATCTCTTAAGTCTTTGATATAATATAAAGCCTGAATTTTATCTGTCATAACCAAATATTGTTTTTAATTATACATATTATAAATCAATATTTCCACTAATGAATGCAAAAGAAAGCCAAAATCAATTAACATATTCATCATCACAATGGAAGAAAAAAAGAAAAGAAATTCTTACAAAAAATCCTTCTTGTCTTTGCTGCTCCTGTCTTGGTCTTTAGAATCCTGCTACATAGGTGCATCACGTTTTGAAATTTGGTAAACAAATGGATATAGAAACATCAAATAAACTATTTCTCGACTCTGAAAATCTTATTCCACTTTGTAAAGACTGTCACACTTACATTCATCGTAAACATGAACTGGTAAATCCTGTATTCGCTGATTATCTTTATAAATTAAAGACTTATTTAACATGGAAATATCCAAACTCAATATGGACTGATAATTAAATAAAACACCCGGTAAAATCAACGCTTTGATTTACCGGGTAGAAAAAAGTAATAATATCTTTTAAAATTATATGACAAAAATCTGTTTATCTGTTACAAAATCATCAGAAATATAATGTAAAAATTAAGTTATTTTAGTTATGGCATCAAAAAATTAATCAAATGAACTTTATACAAACATCAAAAACAGATAAACAAATCTAAAAAGCTATTCATCACGAACTGCCTTTATAATTATATATCTGTCTTTACTCATTTGTTTAATATTTTTCTCTCTATACACACTAATTCTATTAATATAAGTGCTAATAAAATCTAAATCAACATCATATCTTATTCTCTCTAATTTTTGTAATCCAACCTTCACCAAATTTCTTCTTTGCAATACTGAAATAATATCTCATTGCATCTTCTCTTGTAAAATTCGTGTGTCTTTCTGCATCCTTGAATTTAGCTAAACATTCTCTTTCTGATTTATATCCCTGACTGTTTTTGCTCAATAACAGAAACAAATCTTCTCCTAAACTTCCTAAAGTCCCCAACCTAAAAGCATCAACCAACCATTGACTGTAATCATCTGAAGAATATCCATAATCGATTATCTTGCTTATGGTCTTGTATACAAATATATCATCATAAGCTAAATCATTGCTTCCTTGATAAACCGGCCTTACCCTTAACCTTTGTATTTCTTCGTGTTTTTTAGCATATGGTATAATCTCTCCTTCTGTCTTAATCAAAACACCCGGATCATATGAGATATATCTTCCTCTTGTTAAATCCTTGCACGCTTTATCAATAACAATTCCGCTTGCTCTGTATTCATTCTCCAACGCCTTGAAATGTTTTACTAAATCATTAACGTCCTCAATAGCGATAATCATGAATAATCCATTACCCCTTATTGAATATGAAACTGCATAAACATACGGTAATCTGAATAAAGCCTGCTTCAGATAATTCATGTCAACTCCTTCATTATCCTGCTTATCAATATCAATAGCCATAATATTATTCTTCTGAATAACATAATCATGCTTTCTGGTGCCTTCTCCTTCTTCATCAAAACCACATATAGCGCTGGGGGTAAACATTGGAAACTTCTTCTTCTCTTCCTTCTGAATATCCTGATCAGAAATAGCCCTTAATCTTGCAAAATCATTCTTCATTAAATTTGGTATAGTAAACAGACAATCATATAATTTCGCCTGTTTACTTACCTTATCATAGAAACTGCAAAAATAACCAACGCTAATATTCGCTAATTCCTCTGCTTTCATTTACATCTCAAATAATTTTTCTGGATCTGTTAAATCAACTGTATTATAAGTCTTTGGTATTCTTTGATTTTTCAATATAATATTCTCTATATTTAAAGTTTTCCAATCAATAGTAGAATTTTCAACACATTTATATCCTTTCTTCTTTCTGTATTTTGAAAACTGTACTGACCATGTTTCCGGTAAATCTTGAATATTTAAACTCTTCATTAAATCAAAAATATCCTTTGAATTCAAATTATCATGTATTTCCGGTAAATCAAATATTTGCTTCCATTTGTATTCATTAACATTAGTAGCTAATTCATTACTTAATACATATATTTTCTTCTGAAAACTGTATTCCATTGTAAAAGCTGCATTATTACCAAAAGCACCAAACTGTCTTAATTTCTGTGGTTTAACTATAATCAAATTATCACGATTATTATCTTGATAAAATTTAAAATAATTATCCATATCATGTAAAGAATTAAAGCTTCCAGCCATTCCTTCAAATCCACTGTTTTGTGTATCTTTAGCGCCATATCGATTTTCTTGAAATACACTTAATATAGCCCAATTATTTCTCTAACTCATTATATGACATTCTTGTGTAATCTTCTGTAATACACTGTCTTCTCTAATATTCTTTATATCATTTCCTGCTGCTTTCAACAAAAACAGATAGTCTACCAATATAGCATCAAATTTAATATTTAATTTTCTTTCTGTCTTTAACAATAATTTCTCTAATTTCTGTGTATTCATCATCTGTAAATCTGCATTTACTAGCATTGTAGACTTACCGACATTCTTACTCATTATTTCCTGTCTTAAAGCTTCTCTGAATTCCTTATTATCTAAATTATTATTAGTCTTAATATCTGCATAAGAAAACTTATCGCTTATTCCGCTTAAAATATTGTTATTGAATTCATTTTCATTCATTTCCAAATTAACAAAACAGACATTAAATCCTTGCAAAAGCATATTACAACCAATAGTCATTAACATTGTAGTCTTTCCTTTACCTGTCGCGGCCTGTATTCCTACTAAAGTCTTTTTCATTAATCCACCTGTCAAATAATAATCCAACGGTGCAATTCCTGTCGTAACATATTGTTCTTCTGTTTTTACTGCTAAACGCTCATCAAATAAATCTGTATAAACAGATCTGTGCCATTCTGTATTCTCTTCCAAAATATCAGAAATCTGTATTAGCCCTTTTTTAATTTCATCTACAGATTTATCCTTGCAAAAATTCTCAAATTCAATTAAAGCATTTGTGCTAATTTTATCTAGCTGCTTCTGTAATCCAGGATCTGACTTTGAATCTTTTAGCATTCGCTTTGATTCAATAACAAACTGCTTTAATTCCTAATTTGTAAAATATTCTTCATCTACATTGAGAATATTCTGCGCCTTAATATTAGCTCCTAAAAAAATTAACTCATTATTTTGCATATAAATACTATATATAAATTTTAATTAACAGAAGTGGTCCTTTTCCTTATTTTTGAGATCACTTCTGTTTTTATTTATGCTTATTTTAATATTTCATCTTTTATAGTCCATAATATAGTTCTCAAATATCTTAAATTATCATCTTTTATTATATCAACTTCATATTCATTTTTATAATTCAGGAGATTTAACTGTGCTAATACATACAAAGATTTACTAATATTCCTTGTATTCCTTGCAATTCCTTCAAATATATCACTGTTTTTTTCTCTCATATATTTTCCTCTTTCTACTATATTGCATTTACCTTCTAAATCATATTTCTTTATATAATATGCAGCATCATCTCTATATGTATGTAAAAAATCCGCTACATCTTTTATAGTAGGCTTTTGATTATTATTATACTATAATGTTTCTATTGCTAAAAGAATATCTTCTTTTTGAAATTTAGTCATGTGTGTTTTTGGTTTTGTATTTTCTTCTTTCATATAATTAAGTGTTTATTTTATTTATTTATTATATATACAAAAAGATTTAAAGTTTGTATTTTTATCTTTGATTTTCCATCTGTAATTTTCTCATATTACCATTACCGTCCTCATTTTTTCATTCTTCGTAACTATTTGGTTTTCAATAGTTTGTACTACATTACCAGGTTACCATTACCTATATATATAATATATATGGTAATTACATTACTGATTACTGATTAAGCATAATATATAATTACTATTAATTAATCGTAGATAATTAATTAATAGATAATTATATCTTATTATATGCTGTGGTAATTAAGTAATATACATCATTGTTACCAGGTAATAATACATCATTGTTAATAGCATAAGTAATATACATCATTGTTACCAGGTAATAATACATCATTGTTAATAGCATAAGTAATATACATCATTGTTACCAGGTAATAATAC